>ERZ1674242.177-NODE-177-length-6112-cov-2.300974_pt1 | contig 6112 bp, 5 predicted proteins | sample MGYA00581202_ERZ1674242 | MGnify/ENA primary metagenome ERZ1674242 (study PRJEB41354, sample SAMEA4873293) | human saliva metagenome | biome: human-associated habitat [ENVO:00009003]; feature: mouth environment [ENVO:08000002]; material: saliva material... | reverse complement strand
CTCACTCAAAGCATTGCAAAACCTGCTGTGCAATTTGGTGGGCGCTATCGTATCATTGACTTTGCTCTTTCTAACTGTGCCAACTCTGGTATCCACAATGTTGGGGTTATCACACAGTATCAACCACTAGCTCTCAACAGCCACATTGGTAATGGTTCTAGTTGGGGTCTTGATGTAATTGATTCAGGTGTTTCTATCCTTCAACCTTACTCTGCAAGTGAAGGAAATCGTTGGTTTGAAGGTACAAGTCATGCGATTTACCAAAATATTGACTATATCGATAGCATTAATCCTGAGTACGTTTTGATTCTTTCAGGTGACCATATCTACAAGATGGACTATGATGATATGCTCCAATCACACAAGGATAACAATGCCAGCTTGACAGTAGCTGTCTTGGATGTACCACTAAAAGAAGCTAGTCGTTTCGGTATCATGAATACAGATGCTAATAATCGCATTGTTGAATTCGAAGAAAAACCTGCCCAACCAAAATCAACCAAGGCATCAATGGGGATTTATATCTTTGACTGGAAACGACTTCGCAACATGCTAGTTGCTGCTGAAAAGGCTAACCTAGATATGTCTGATTTCGGAAAGAATGTTATTCCAAATTATCTTGAGACAGGTGAAAGTGTCTATGCTTATGAATTTAATGGATACTGGAAGGATGTTGGTACAATCGAATCTCTTTGGGAAGCAAATATGGAATACATCTCTCCAGAAAATGCTCTAGATAGCCGAAATCGTCAATGGAAAATTTATTCACGTAACTTGATTTCCCCACCAAACTTCCTTGGAGAATTTGCTCAAGTAGAAGACTCTCTAGTAGTAGATGGATGTTACGTGAATGGTACTGTAAAACATTCCATTCTTTCTACAGCTGCTCAAGTTCGTAAGGGAGCAGAAGTTGTTGATTCTGTCATCATGAGTGGAGCAGTTATCGGTAGAGGTGCTAAAATTACACGTGCAATCATCGGTGAAGGTGCAATTATTGCCGATGGTGTTGAAATTGATGGTACAGAAGAAGTACAAGTAGTCGGATATAACGAAGTAGTGGGGGTAGCAACAGATGAAGATTGATAAATATTCAGCGATTTTAGGAAATACCGTTGGTTTCCATGATATGTCAACCTTGACAAGTAACCGTCCAGTGGCAAGTTTGCCATTTGGAGGAAAGTATCGTTTGATTGACTTCCCACTTTCAAGTTTAGCAAATGCTGGTGTTCGAAGTGTCTTTGGAATCTTCCAACAAGATAACATCAGCTCTGTATTTGACCACATTCGTTCAGGACGTGAATGGGGCTTGAATACCCTTCTTAGCCACTACTATCTTGGAATCTACAACACTCGTGTGGAAAGTAGTACTGTTGGTAAAGAGTATTATCAACAACTCTTGACTTATTTAAAACGTTCTGGATCTAACCAAACGGTTTCCTTGAACTGTGACGTTTTGGTAAATATTGATCTTACTCAGGTTTTCCATTTGCATAATACTACAAAATCTCCTATCACAGTTGTTTATAAGAAATTACCTAAAAAGGATATTTCAGAAGTAAATGCTATCCTAGATATTGATGAAACTGACCATGTGCTCTCTCACAAACTCTTCGATAAAAAAGCTGAACAAGAATACTATAACATGTCAACGGATATCTTTGTTGTAGATACTCAATGGTTGATTGAACGTCTGGAAGAAGAAGCTCAGAAAGAACACCCAGAAAAACTACGTTATGTTCTACGTGACTTAGCAGCGGAATCAGGCGCTTTTGCATATGAGTATACTGGTTACTTAGCTAATATTCATTCTGTACAAACATACTACCAAGCCAATATTGATATGCTTGATCTGCATAAATTCTACTCTTTATTCTCTCCAAATCAAAAGATTCACACAAAGGTGAAAAACGAAGAACCAACTTATTATGCACCTGGTTGTGAAGTAAATACTTCTCAGTTTGCTTCTGGTAGTATTGTCGAAGGTAAGGTTGTTCGTTCAGTTGTTTCGCGTAATGTTCAAATTCATAAAGATAGCTTAGTTAAAGAATCTATTGTTTTCCCTCGTGTTGTCATCGGTGAAGGTGCTCAAGTTGAGTATGCAATTATTGATAAGGGTGCTGAAGTAGCTGATGGAGTTGTTATTCGTGGTACAGCAGAAAATCCTGTTGTCATCAAAAAAGGTGAAAAAGTAACAGAGGACATTTTTTCATGAAAATTTTATTTGTAGCAGCCGAAGGAGCCCCTTTTTCTAAAACAGGTGGCTTGGGAGATGTTATCGGTGCTCTTCCAAAATCATTAGTTAAAGCTGGTCATGAAGTTGCTGTTATTCTGCCATACTATGACATGGTGGAAGCCAAGTTTGGAGATCAAATTGAAGATGTTCTTCAATTTGAAGTATACGTTGGTTGGCGTAGACAATTTTGTGGCATTAAGAAGACTGTTTTAAATGGTGTTACCTTCTACTTTATTGACAACCAGTATTATTTCTTCCGTGGTCATGTGTATGGTGATTTCGATGATGGTGAACGTTTTGCCTTCTTCCAACTTGCGGCTCTGGAGGCTATGGAGCGCATTAGATTTATTCCAGATGTTCTTCATGCTCATGATTATCATACAGCTATGATTCCTTTCTTGTTGAAGGAAAAATACAGATGGATTCAAGCCTATCAAAACATTAAGACTGTCTTAACGATCCATAATTTGGAATTCCAAGGTCAATTCTCTGAAGGTATGCTTTGGGATTTGTTCCGAGTTGGATTTGAACGCTATGCGGATGGTACAGTTCGCTGGAATGACTGCCTGAACTGGATGAAGGCTGGTATCCTCTATGCAGATCGTGTATCTACTGTATCGCCAAGCTATGCTTATGAAATCATGACAACAGAGTTTGGATGTGGTTTGGATCAAATTCTTCGAATGGAGTCTGGTAAGGTTTCTGGTATTGTAAATGGAATCGATACGGATCTTTATAATCCAGAAACGGATCCTTTGTTGGATTATCATTTTAATAAATCAGACCTATCAGGAAAAGCTCAGAATAAAGCTAAACTTCAAGAGAAAGTTGGTCTTCCAGTTCGTCCCGATGTTCCAATGATTGGTATTGTGTCGCGTTTGACAAGACAGAAAGGTTTTGATGTCGTCGTTGAAGGTTTGCATCGCATGCTTCAAGAAGATGTTCAAATCGTTCTCTTGGGTACAGGTGATCCTGGTTTTGAACAAGCCTTCTCATGGTTTGGTCAAGTATTCCCAGATAAACTTTCTGCTAATATTACCTTTGATGTCAAGCTAGCACAAGAAATTTATGCAGCCTGTGATATTTTCCTCATGCCAAGTCGTTTTGAACCTTGTGGACTTTCTCAAATGATGGCTATGCGTTATGGAACATTACCACTTGTTCATGAGGTAGGCGGGTTGAGAGATACTGTTCAACCATTCAATCCAATCGAAGGAACGGGTACAGGATTTAGTTTTGACAACTTGACGTCATACTGGCTTAACTGGGCTCTTCAAACTGCTTTGGATGTTTACTATAATCATCCTGACGTTTGGAAGAAACTTCAAGTACAAGCTATGGAATGTGATTTCTCCTGGGATACAGCTTGTCAGTCTTATCTTGATTTATATCACAGCTTAGCAAATTAAATAAATAAAATCGTATGATGCTTTCATACGATTTTTTGAGATAATAAAGTAAGGATTATAAATGAAAACAATCAACGGTCTCTGTGTCCTCGATGTAGATGGAACTCTGATAGAAGAAGAGGTTATTGATTTATTAGGGAAAGAGGCAGAGTGCGAAGAAGAAGTAGCCCTGCTAACAGCTCAAGCTATGAGAGGAGAATTAGACTTTGAAGCAAGTTTAAAAAGACGTATTTCTCTTCTTAAAGGTCTCTCTATCAATGTTTTTGATAGGATTTATCATGAACTTCACCTTAGTAAAAACGTTGCCAAGTTTATTAAAGTTCTTCAAGAAAATCAGATAGAAGTCGGCTTAGTATCAGGTGGATTTACCACTATTGTAGAAAGATTAGCAAAAGATTTGGGAATTTCATTATATACTGCTAATCAACTGGAAATCAAAGATGATCATTTAACTGGAAATCTAATTGGCCCTATTATAAGCAGAGAAGTAAAAGAAGCAACCCTCGTGAGATGGGCTGAAGAATTACAAGTGCCATTTGATAGAACGATTGCAATCGGTGATGGAGCTAATGACTTAAAAATGCTTAAAAGTGCAGGACTTGGAATAGCCTTTTGTGCCAAGGATATTGTGAAAAAGGAAATAAATCTTCAGGTAGATGAGAGAGATTTTGGGAAAGTTTTGGAAATGATAGACTTCCTTTAGATAGAAAGAGGAATCAAAATGAAAATTGTTATCGCGCCGGACTCTTTCAAAGAGAGTCTTCCTGCAAACGAAGTAGCAGAAGCTATAAAAAGAGGATTTAAAAGGGTGATACCGGATGCTGAATGTCTACTTTTACCTGTTGGCGATGGAGGTGAAGGAACAGTAGACGCCATTAAAAGTTCTCTAGGTTTGGAAGAAAAAAGAGTCCAGGTAACTGGACCTTTTGGTGATGAGGTTTTGATGTCTTACTTTCAAAAAAGAGAATTAGCTCTATTTGAAGTTGCAAATTTAGTAGGTCTTGCTAAAATCCCTTTTGATAAACGTAATCCTCTAGAGATTCAAACAAAGGGAATTGGTCAACTTATTCTCCATTTGATAGAACAAGGAATCAAAGATATCTACGTTGGTGTCGGTGGTACAGCTAGTAACGATGGTGGAATTGGCATTGCTTCAGGACTTGGTTACCAGTTTTATGACAAAAACGGAATTGTACTTCAAGCAAATGGTCAATCACTATTTGATATCAGGAAAATTTTGAAGGAGGGAGTAATTCAAATTCCTTCTGATGTACATATAAAAATACTTGCAGACGTGACAAATCCGCTTTGTGGACCTTATGGTGCTACCTTTACATTTGGGAAACAAAAGGGATTAAACCCTGCTAAATTCCAAGACGTTGATATTGCTATTGAAGACTTTTATGGTAAAGTCGCACCTGAAATATTAAAATTAGATGGTGCAGGGGCAGGCGGTGGAATTGCAGCTGGCTTGTGTGCCTTCGCTAGAGCAGAGATTGTATCTGGTATTCAAACTTGTTTGGATTTGATAAACTTCGATCAAAAAGTTACTGATGCAGACCTAGTTATCGTTGGTGAAGGTAGGTTGGATACTCAAAGTTTGGCAGGTAAGGCACCAATCGGTGTAGCAAAAAGAACACCAAATGGTGTTCCAGTTATTGCTATTTGTGGTAGTTTATCAGAGGATTTACCACTCTTACCATTTGAGAATATAGTCGCAGCTTTTTCCATAATTGAAAAAAGCGAACCGTTAGCAGACAGTCTAAAAAAAGCAGCTGTTTATCTAGAAAATACAGCTGCAAGTATCGCACGAATCATGTCTTTGAGATAGAGTTAACCAAACCATTTTTTCCAGAGAGAAGTAGGAGCTTTCGTCTCTTTCTCTTGCCATAAGTCTGAAAAGGCCTTTCTGAGGTCTTTTTCACTTGTTTGAACCGGAACATCGCTATGGATAACCAGTCCGAAAGGAGAAGAGTTATGATCTTCAGAAACGATGGTTGCTTGGCAATCAGAATCTTTAGCATTTTTTAAATAATAAACTTGTTTGTCAAACTCAACTTGAGGAGAGATTTTGACAAATAGAGGTTCAGTTTCTTTTTTAAAAGTCTCCAAAATAGTCAAAAAACCTTTTTGAAATTTGTCATCATTCGCAGTAGCGAGTTCAGCGTAGCCAAGAACACGTTCTTCAAAAGTACCAAGAAAACGTCTTTGTTCGTCTGGATTTAACTTAAGTCCACCATGAGCTTTTTCTAATATTTGTTTTGATACATCAGTCATAAATATAGTATATCATAAAAGTCTATAGATATAGCGGAAAAGAAAGCGATTACTTAACAAACTTAAGGAAAATTTGCACAAAGATAACGTTTTTTCTTGAAAAAGGTATCTTTTTGATGTATCATAGAGGTGTAAAATAATTTAACTCAAAGGAGAGTAAAAAATGTCAATTATTACTGATGTTTACGCTCGC
>ERZ1674242.175-NODE-175-length-6154-cov-2.794556_pt1 | contig 6154 bp, 7 predicted proteins | sample MGYA00581202_ERZ1674242 | MGnify/ENA primary metagenome ERZ1674242 (study PRJEB41354, sample SAMEA4873293) | human saliva metagenome | biome: human-associated habitat [ENVO:00009003]; feature: mouth environment [ENVO:08000002]; material: saliva material... | reverse complement strand
AAATCTTTGTTTGGATTTCGGCTGTCGGAAGGAAAGGAATTTTGCAAAGGTCTCTATCAGTAGGAATACCGCGGGCTGTGGCAATACCGTCAAGTACCGGAGTTGGCACGTTTTTATCTAACTGCCAAGCTTTTGCTTCAGCGGCCTGGATCGCCCATGTTTGCATTTCAAACTCGGGTAATTTATCGCCGCCAGTCGCACTGTCGACATAGACTTGAGCCGCAATGCTGAGTTGTTTTAATTTTTCTTCTTTTAATACATTTAGCATTTTCTCGTCCTGAATCCATTCCCCGTCTCGCCATGCGTGATAAATACTTGGCGGCGGCACATCTGTGCCGTAGATGTTTTTACCATCACTCCATACATAGACTTCATCAACATCTTGATAGGGCAACGCGAACCATCCGAACGGTATGATTACTGGCTCTTTCTCAAGCCGTGCATCTAAAAAACCGTTATTATTAAATAACATATACATAATAGAACCTAATTTGAGTTAACGCTCATCCAGCCGAAGTTTCCAGCCACATAGCTGGTTGCGGCCAACATATTCACCGAAAGATGTGTCGCCCCTGCAAAAATTCCGCCGATAACACCTGCCGCGCCGACCACTATTCCTTTCATCTCGGTCAATCTTTTAGTCTGATAACGCATCGGCACAGTACTGCACAGGGGAGTCACCTTATTTGCCAAGAAACTCGACTCGCACTCAATCTCGACATTAATTTGCTTTCCTACCTGCCTAAATACCATACCACCAATTGGCTTTGATGATGTCATTTTCTCCGCAAGCAACAGCGGTATATAACCCGTGTCGTACTGGGCAACATCCGCGTCAATCACCAAAAATGCAGACAATGGCCGTTCGTTCATAAAATTACCGTCTGAGGACGGAACAGCATAGCAATCTCCCCACCAACACTGTGTACTGCCACCACCGTCTGCGGCATACCTGACCATACATAACGCCGACTGCCGTCAATACTGTGGCATGAAATGCGTTCCAACGGCTTTGCGCCTTCTGAATCTTGCCCAAGGCCGTCTGAAACACTTCAAAACCCTGCCATGAGGCCAAATCTGCCAGCCAGTCGATTTCATCGGCCAGTGCAGACGGCAATTCACGGTCAAAGAACGGGGCGGCTTTGACACTTTGCTTAAAGGTCATCCGCACCGTACAGTAATCGGGGTTTTCTTCATTATGTGCGGCTTCAAAATCAGCCACCACGCAATCGGGCACGCTGCCGTAAATCGGGTGGATAAGCTCACCCGCACCAGTCTCCCGCAAAACACCTAACAGGCTTTGCAGCCTGCTTTCATAATCATCCCCCCACAATACCGCCGTCAGGCTCATATCCATTGCCGATACGCCCGTGTCCTCAATGTCCGAACCCTGAACAAACGGGTATTCGTGTTCGGCTAGGGCGTGCGTGCCACGCAACGTATCATCGATTACATCAAAGCCGACACCCTTGAAACTGGCATCAAGCAAAGTATCTTTCCAACTCATCACGGATCCTTAATTTTTAGCTGCCGCACGCGCCGCCGCTTGATTGATATAGGCCATCGGCACCGGTGAAAATATTGGATACAGTGGTGGATTGGCCGGTGCCATCGACTTTTTCATATACCGGGTGGTCGTTGTCGAAGAAGTTCTGACCGTCATAACACAACGTAGCATGCGCGTTTTTCAGCAGAGCAAATACCAATTCGTCAGGATGAACGGCGGAAGCACGGCCCATTTCGGTCATCATCGGCGCGTAAATGCCGACATTGTCGTCTTCGATGTCGTTGCGGTTGACTTTACCGGATGCGCCACCTTCGCTTTAAAGCTGTGGCCGTCGCCGATCCAAACATCGTTAGGTTTCAAAGCCCCCCAATCACGTTTCACATAAGGCAGCAGCGATTTATAAGCCGCCCCCGTTTTCCTGCCGCGCTCCTGCATAATCAACGGCAGCTTGTCCCAAACGCGCCGCACCATACTCAAATTAGGCACATCATTGACCGGCATATTTTCCGCTTCAGCCCACTGCACAAACCGGCGGTAGCTGTGTGCCAGCTTTGGAGCCGACGGAATATTGTGAAACTGCATAAACATCGGCAACCATCCGTAACTTTCAATCGGCTTGACCACCTTCGTCGTCTTCGGAGCCAAAGCAACCAACCGCTCCGTCGCGTTTTCCGCTTTAAGGTAGGCAGAAATCCAGCCGTCTAAAGTACGTTCGCCAACCTTTGCCGACCGGCTGCGGTCATTGGCCTTTTCCAAGTTCCCAAGCGTGACCGCGTCCAATTTACCTTCTGCCAGCAAGCCCAAAAACTGAGCCACCGCAGCCTTCGCAGAGCAACCGTATTGATATTTGATACCCAATACCGCCGCCACCACCGCACATCGCGCATCCGCCACCGATCGTTGTTTCTCGTTCAATAGCTTGGCCGCTTCAGCCAGTGCTTGAGCCGACATCGCCGTCCCCGGTCTGACTTGGGGCAACATTTTCGGCATCTTCTCCGCCAGCTCGTCCGACTGCCGTTTCATGATGGCTGCTCGGATTTCGGTAGGAAGGGAAGCGATTAAGTATTTTTTCAGACGGCCTCCACGCGCTTTGCCAACTTCTTCGATGTATGGCCAGTCCTGCGTTTTGGCACGATATCTAATGCTTTCTAGGTTCTTGGGAAGACAGGGCAAACTTAAATTTTTCAGCTCCTCTAAGGATATGGTGTTGCTCATTTACTGCTCCTGATATAAACTTTTGTTTACTCTTTTGAGTAAGTTAAACCTGTTTGGGATAACGGCTAGGCCAAATCTCTTGAGGTGGGATGCCGAGAAAGTCTGAAATAATCCGTTCGCCTTTTGGATATTTAAATTGCAACGCGCTTTTTAATGTATTTGCGCTTAACCCGGATTCGATTGATAGTGCAGTAATTGTTTTCCCGCGTTTACGAACTGCTGCCACAATTTCCGCACGATGCCAATCTTGTTTTTGTCTTTCCGCATCTTCAATTTTTACCATTAATCTTTCTTTTAGGGTTTCCATACGCATTCCTTTTGGGTTTGTTTGCTAAGTCATATGACTTAGTGAAACGAATAATACTAACCAAAAGGATAGTTGTAAACCCTTTTGGTTAGTCAATTTACAAACAAATGGCGGTTATTTTATAAACTTTTGTTTTTGATTAAGATTATTTCTAACCAAAAGGGAAGTTTTTTTGGTTAGTCTTTTTGTTAGAGAGAAACACATGACTTTTAAAAGCAGACTTCAGCTTTTATGGCCGGATTCGACATTGGAGGATATAGCCTCCAAGATAGATATGTCCTACATGGGACTGAATAAGGTATTTGCTAAAGATGGCTTGCCAAAGGCTGAAACACTTATAAAAATTCAAGAAGTTACCGGATGTGATTTAAACTGGTTACTGACCGGCAAAGGGTTGCCGTTTGCTGACAAATCAAGACCGGAGAACGTTGGAGCATTCCCGGTATCCAATACCGGCTCAGGCGCGGTGGATACCTTGGGCAATCCGGTTGATCTGCGTGAGTTTGTCTTTATCCCGCGATACAGCGTAGAAGCGGCAGCAGGGCATGGACAAGCAGTGAATGATGAAAAACCATTATTCTGCATGGCTTTCCGGAGATACTGGATAGAAAACTACGTTACCCGGCAGACAGACAAGCTCTCCGTAATCGCCGTCAAAGGCGACAGCATGGAAGGCATCCTGAACCACGGCGACAACATCCTAATCAACCACGCCGAAACCGAGCCGCGCGACGGCCTGTACGTCCTACGCATAGGAAACGACCTGTTTGTCAAAAACATCCAACGCCTGCCCGGCCGGCTCTTGGTCAAATCCGCCAATCCTCTCTACGAACCTTTTGAAATCGACCTCACAGCCGACAACACCGATACAGCCATCATCGGCCGGGTAGAATGGTTTGGCCGTACCGTAAACTGATTTTAAAACCCTCTTAAAATAGTTTTAAAAAATTCCCAATCCCGTCAGCTTTCAACAAAAAACCGCGCATTCCGGCGCGGTTTCGTGAAAAAGCTGGCGTAACTTTTCCGGATGCAAAAAAACGCCGAAATCCACGTCTTTCCGAGATTTCAGCGTTTTTTTACTCTATTTGTTCCTTGTGCAAAAACTAACAGTCCCCCACAAAAACAACAGGCCGTCTAAAAAATTTTTCAGACGGCCTGTTTTCTTAATTATTCAAATCGTTTATGTTATCGTGATACAATCACTTGTTTTTTCAATTTTTGATCGTAAAAGGAATATATTTTATGAAAACTTACAAAATATTCAAAAATCCGACAGGTCAATATGAAGCTGTCAAACAAGGTTGGTCTTGGCCTGCATTTTTCTTTGGCGGCATCTGGGCATGCGTGAAAAAAATATGGGGTTTGGGTATCGGAATCTTTGTTGTATTTATAATTTTGAATTTAATCGCCGGTGACAATCCGGCCATGGGAAGCCTTGTCAGCGCACTTGGCTTCGGTGTAGGCATTGTACTTGGCTTACAAGGCAACAAATTGCGTGAAGGAAATCTGAAAAAACGCGGCTATCAAGAAGCACCTAAAATCATTCAGGCCAATAATCCGGAAGCTGCTATCGCACAATACATTTCCGAATACGAAAAATAAATCGGATTCTTAAAGCATAAAGGCCGTCTGAAACCTTGAAACAAGTTTCAGACGGCCTTTTTTTACCGGTCAATTACTTATTCAACCGTTACCGATTTAGCCAGATTTCGCGGTTTGTCCACGTCTGTACCGCGTGCGAGGGCGGCGTGGTAAGACAGGAGCTGCACGGGGATGGTGTGCACAATCGGCGAGAGTACGCCGACGTGGCGTGGGGCGCGGATAACGTGCACGCCTTCGGTGGCGTTGAAGTTGCTGTCGAGGTCGGCGAAGACGAACAGTTCGCCGCCACGTGCGCCGACTTCCTGCATGTTGGCTTTTACTTTGTCCAACAGGCTGTCGTTCGGGGCAATCACGACAACAGGCATATTCTCGTCCACCAAGGCCAACGGGCCGTGTTTCAACTCACCCGCAGGATAAGCTTCGGCGTGGATATAGGTAATCTCTTTCAGCTTCAATGCGCCTTCAAGGGCAATTGGGAAGTGGATGCCGCGGCCCAAGAAGAGTGCGCTGGTTTTCTTGGCAAATTTCTGCGCCCAAGCAGCGATTTGTGGCTCAAGGTTGAGAACGTGCTGAATGCTGCCCGGCAGTTGGCGCAGTTCTTCAATGTATTCACGCGCTTGTTCGTCAGAAACCAGACCACGTTGTTTGCCCAAGGTAACGGCCAAGCCGAACAGGACAACCAGTTGGGTCGTGAACGCTTTGGTAGAGGCAACGCCGATTTCTGCGCCGGCGCGTGTGTACAGTACCAATTCGCTTTCACGCGGCAAGGCGGATTCCATCACGTTACAAATAGACAGGCTGTGTTTGTGTCCCAAGGATTGCGCGTATTTCAGGGCTTCCATGGTGTCCAAAGTTTCGCCGGATTGGGAAATGGTGATGACCAGTTGTTTCGGATCGGCAATCACGTCGCGGTAGCGGTATTCGCTGGCGATTTCGACGTCGGTCGGCACTTTGGCGATGGATTCGAGCCAGTATTTAGCAGTCAGCGCGGCATAGTAGGACGTACCGCAGGCAAGGATTTTGATGCTGTGGATATCGTCGAACACTTCGCGGGCGTTGGCGCTGAAGTTTTCAGGTTCAAAACCGCCGTCCAAGAAGACTTCGGCAGTATCGGCGATGGCGCGGGGTTGTTCGTGGATTTCTTTTTGCATGAAGTGGCTGTATGGGCCCAACTCCAAAGAAGCCAAAGACAATTCGGACACTTTAATCGCGCGTTCGGTTTGCGCACCAGTTTTGTCGAGCAGTTTTTCGATACCGTTTGCGTTCAGCAGGGCGATGTCGCCGTCTTCCAAGTAAGCGATGCGGCGGGTAAAGGCGATCACGGCGGATACGTCGGAAGCGATGAAGGTTTCTTGGTCGCCCAAGGCCACCAACAGCGGGCAGCCCATGCGTGCAACAACCATTTGTTCAGGGTTGTCTTGTGCGATAACGGCAATGGCGTATGCACCATGGAAACGGGCAGTCGCAGCTTGAACGGCTTCAAACAGTTTGCCGCCGTTTTGCGTGTATTCGTGGTTGACGCT
>ERZ1674242.174-NODE-174-length-6161-cov-2.914347_pt1 | contig 6161 bp, 6 predicted proteins | sample MGYA00581202_ERZ1674242 | MGnify/ENA primary metagenome ERZ1674242 (study PRJEB41354, sample SAMEA4873293) | human saliva metagenome | biome: human-associated habitat [ENVO:00009003]; feature: mouth environment [ENVO:08000002]; material: saliva material... | reverse complement strand
CTTACGTTAAAGCACTACGAAAAGCGTCCACACATTTAACGGAAGAACCATTTTTAGACAGAATGACATAATGACACACTTAGACAGAATGACATAACGACAAAAGGAAGACAGGGTAACAGGGAGACAAGCATGGCTTTTAGTAACACTTTCGGAGGGCGGATAGGGGGACAGAAGGGGATGAGAAAAAGGGCATGAGACAAACAAAAGAGCGACTCATTGAGCCGCTCTTTGTATGGTTAGAAAGCCTGACTATTACCAAGCAGGACTTTTTAGCCAAGGAAGGAAATACGATGTTCCACCGCTATCCATCTTAAGGCCCTGTGCAACACCATCAAGATTAATCTTTGTATAGAGCGATACTGGCTCGTGATCTCTATCGATAATATCCTTGTTGGCAAGCCAATAAAAGTCTAATTTGAATGTTCTAACGATGATATCTTCTTGGTTTAATCTCTTCCAAAACTCTTCGTGGCACATGTAATAACCTGCTACGTTAAAAGATAAGTTATAGTTTGGACCTAAATAATAGGTCTCAACCTTTACATTACCTGATGTTGCTTGAGAACTTGGGAACGTCACCCTGACAGCTACTTTATAATTGTTTGTGGGTTTAGCCTCTCTGTTATCAACAGGTTTCATGTACATAATGCCATACATGACATTACTTCCGTGCACAGAACAAAACCAGTTGTCAAATTTCCTCTGTACTCCATTCAAATCAACAAAGTCACGATGTGAACCTGTTGTTAAGCTCAGTCCATAGCCTGCCCCTGCATTAAAAGGTGATACACCACCTAAGGGTTTGTTATTTTCTAACTGTAACTTAGGGTTATTAAAGATAGCCGTAAACTCAGAGTACTTAGGCAGTCTATATAGGTGACTATCCAAATTAGGATAATTAGCTCTGCTCATAGTCCCCTCAGCAATGCTCTCAGAATCCCATCTTGGTAGACTCTCCATAGGGTGTCCATCAGCTTGTCTATAAGCCCACAAACGCTCAATAGGCAAGGTTGGGCGTACTATTCTTAGTGTCACATCATAGCTGGAACCTTTCTTGAGGTCGTCGCTGAAACTGGCTAAGAGATAACGGTTGTCCATGAAAGGCTTCCAAGTATTGGGATTGGTAGTGTACACTGACTTATCGTATGTGTAGTTTGTTCGGTTTGGGTCGGTCACGTCTACCTTACCGAAAAGCAAGGTCTCATTGACAATAGCACTGTAATTACTTGTCTTCTTAAAGTCTACTGGCATCAAGCAGATAAGGAAACCGCGGTTAGTCTTCGTCTTTGAAGCGGCTTGCGAAGCACCCTTATAACTATTAAAGTAGATGTAATTGTCGAGATCGCTTTGTCCTTGACGAAGTGAGCCATCGTCTTTAGCCGACTCATAGTTTAGCTTGATCTTCGTTGTATAATGCTTTGCGTTGTACTTCTCGTAAATGCTTGAGCTGCGGCTGATAGCATTCGCACTGTTTGCCTGCCAATAAGAAGAAGCCAAGTCAGCATCGTCAGAGATGTTACTGCCGACGTTGAACTTATATGAACCCGATGAGCAGAACGCATTACTCTCTAATGTCAACTCACGATTAATCTTTGTGTTAAGCCCTACACGGTTCTCCAAAGACAGAACGAGGAATACTCCCTGTGGCTTGAAAACCATCTTCTTGCTCTCATTATGGAGTTTCAACTTATTGCCCTCCTTAACGATACGACGCCAAGTAGTTGCGAAAGGACACGAAGTAGCAAACTCCTTATCCTTTTCTATCACGTTGATAGTAGTCTCGGTATTTACTTCTAAGTCGTCACCTTTCTTCTCTCCACCGCCCATAAAGGCCATGATATACCAATCGCCAGTCGTCAGATTGCTCGTAGTAGACAATTGGTTAAGATGGAACTTCACGTCAGAACCTTCTTTTTTGACGGTCCAGTTGGCCTCGACAACTTCTTTTTTATTATGCGTCTTGTTATAAAGTACGACCACTGAAGGCATTGTCTGCTGTGTGATATTCAGTTTTGGATATAACACAGTCTTCCCATTAATATTCTCCTCGCTTACCTTGAAAGGCATATTAGCCCTTGTCTGCGCTTGGTTTTCGGGATTGTCAGTGCTTGCTTCTATGTCTACGTCGTATGTCTTTACAACTCCCGTAGAAGAAGTCGTACCTGTGTTTGAATCGTAGTCTACATTTGTTTCGCTACACGATAGGCATAGCAATGAGGCTAATATAGCCATTGAAAAAACTTTTATGGACATTGTTTATCTCTTTCTAAGTATTGTTATAATAGTCTTACTCGTTATTAAAATCACCTGTCAGCGTACATTCTTGTGTGCTGTATGAGGGTTATTGATCGTCTATTTCGCCCGTCAAATCTCCGCCATAGCTAATATCTTCCACACTTGCCTCTGGTCCTGAACCCGCTAATAAAGTTGCTGTCTCAACAGCAATGATGCTTATACACGGTGTAACATACTTCTTACTTCGGTTTGCTGATACTCCACACATCTGAGCGTCTTCGTTTTTTTGAAACATAATAATATCGTATTAAAATTTAATCGTACATTTATAGTAAGCGCAACCACTTGTTGCTTAACTACCTTTTATCCTTTCTGCCCCATCCGCTTTAGGGTCACTCCTTGATTTCTAAGCATGCTAAAAATAGCAAAACCGTCTGCAAAGGTACGAAAAAAGATAAACAAAACAATAGAATAATTGCAACTTTTTAATATGCGTAAACGATATTCTTTCTTATTTGTGGGTGTTTTCTGTATGATTTTCAAGGGTTTGTCGAGGCAGTCCTGTTTAGCTGTCATGGGCAATGAAGCCAACGAAGTAAAGTGGTTGTGAGGGTTTTTTCTTTCGCTCTTATTTGCTATTTATATTCTACATTTTAAGCTGACTGCACTTTTAAGAGGGGTTGTAATTATGTGATGATAAATCAGTTATAAGCCACGAAAGGCGATAGTAGCAATAGTAATCTTAATCTTCATCTATTTACGTTACGATTGTTTCTGCCACTAATGCGCCATTGTTCCCCTCTGATTTAGCAAGGACAAACATCGAGTAATAGTCAAGTTAGCCCCTACAATTGATATTTATCAATAATGAACAGGTATTAATAGTCTTGTACAACTTTGTTGCATAAATATTTGTTAATATCAGAACAAAGTACTAACTTTGCACCTCGAAATTAATCAGAGGTAGATTGTTATTACGAAATTAGTAGATTTAAGACAAGTAACAGCTATTTTTAGGCGAAACAAAAAAACGATATTAAGTTATGAAAAGTAATGTAACGACACCGAAGATGGCATATCTTCAGCCAGTTTGTACGTTTGTTAATGTACAAGCTGAGTCACACATCTTAACGATTAGTGGGTCAACAACAGACCCTGTAGAGGGTGGTGACCCAACAGGCGGCAATGGTAATGGATCTGCTCCAAACCCATTCACAAGTGGTACTGCTCATTCTAAGACGCAGCAAAATTTCCTTGATGCACCAGAAGATTACTAAAGAATTAATTTATAACGATTAGAAATGAAGATAATGAAAAAGAATGTCTTATTTCCAGTAGCCTGCATTCTTATGGCAGCTCCTTTGCTGACAAGCTGCCATGACGATGTAGACAGCTCTACAGCCGAGAATACAACTATCCATACTTATAGCCTCGTTGCTGATGGTGCAAACGCACTGCAGCAGGAACCTGCTACACGTGCTTTGAGTGAAGATGCTAACCATAAGATTAAGTCTGAATGGGGTAAACAAGATGATATCTTAGCTTACGTAGTTGGTGGTGATAACCTTCATACTGCTAACTATAGCTATATAACGAATAGAAATTTAGGTGGTAAGAGTAATTTTGATGGTGAAATAGCTTCAAGTGCTGCGCTCACTACTAATAGCGAGATTGCTTTCCTCTATCCTGGTAAGGCTGCACAAGGCAATAACAGAACCATTACACCTGTTGTTGAAAACAATGATAGAAGTAGTCTTTATCATGAAGCAAGTGACAAAACACAGAAACTCGTCGAGTTAAACCTCTCTAAGCAGGATGGTACAGCAAAGACTATTGGTGAGCGTTTCGACTTCCAATGGACTAAGCAGAAGCCAAAGAAGGTTGAAGGAAAGAAAGTTGACATAAGCCTTGGTAAGCTTAAGCGTATCGTGACTATCTGGGGATTGCGCTTTACAAACGAAAGTAACCAACCTCTTACAAACATCGACTCTATCTATATCTCAAATGTAAAGAGTAGTGATATATTTAATCTTGATGAAGGTACTTTCGTAGAGAACAACTTTGATGATGAGCGAACAAACCTCGTTATCAAGCCAGAACAAGGTCAGACACTTAGTTCTGCCAATGGTAAATATACCTATGCTGCGTTCATTCCTGGCAAATACACGGACGTTGTTGTTATGGTATTCGCAAATAATAAGGTATATCAGAGAACTTATAGCTCAATCACCTTTAACGAAGGAATCGTATATCGTTCAGACCTCTTGAAGATGGAAGAGCCAAAGCAGAAGGCGTCTGTTCTGGTACAAGGAGTACAATGGGCTACTGGTAACTTCATCCACTATGGTCCTGTCAATGGCGGCTACTGGGGTATAGCACCTGCACAGTGGTGGATTTCAAAGCGTGCTATGTATATAGATAGCCACCGTAATGAAACGTCTTCTGGTGGAACTCTTGTTTCATCTCAGTTTGCAAATTCACCTAAACAAACGACAGATGATGTAGACCTCTTCCGCTTCGGAGATATTGAAAACGCTCTCAATCTTTCATCAAATACGTATAAGAGTGGAAATGTAGAGATTTCACAGAAATTCTATGTAGGTGATGGACCTTTCCAAAAACAAACTTCCGACCGAACGAAGGCAAAATATGGTGACCTTGTTTGGTATTACACGATGAACAATCATAGGCAGTATCGTTATCCTACAGAGGCTGATATCTTGTCTCTCCTTAATGATGCTAATGTGCAACCAGCTTACTGTTACACCGATAAGGGTACTCTCGTATATGGTGCGTACTACACAACTAATACTGGAAGTGCTTCTAATAGACTTAAGGCATTCCCTACAGGTGTAAGAGCATACGATAAATTTGTTCTTGCCGATTACAGGTAAACGAGAAACGCTTAATGATTTGATGGGTCTAAGAGATATGACATGGGGTTCAGGTGCTTATGGAGCATACATGAGTAGTGCTTCTTCAGCTCCACTCAAAACAAAATTCTTTATGTTTGGCCCTAAAGAATGGTCATACAAGGAGTTACCATTTAGTAAGGAGTTGTCTGTCGCCATCCGCCCTGTATTGGTTAGTGATGATGGTCAAGAGGACCCTGTTTACTCTGCATTTGCCAACATCAAATAATGCAATTGCATCAAGGCTTTGTCTAAGGCCTAACAAGAAAGTTTAGTTTATGCTTTTATACGCATAAAAGCAAGGCACTATAAACCCCACCACATGCGGACGTCAGTCCTACTGTGGTGGGGTTTCTCGTTTTAACGCCCTGTACACATAGGGAGACAGGGTGAAAGAAGACAGAATAACAGAATAAGACTGGGGAGACTGAATAAGTGCGAACAGAATAACAGTGTAAGACGAAGGGTAAGAGAAGACTGATTAACAGAAGTTTCAAAGCCAGATTGCGCGGAGCGTTTCTACAATCTTGGGGCTGAATCTTGGGAGAGATGAGGGATGATAGAATAATAAAAAATCATTACAACACATCGACCCAATGGCCCTCTAACCAAGGATATTGCCTCCCCTGTAACCGACTTTATAACCTTCATAAAATCAGACTATTACGCATAGCGTTTAAGACTACGCCCTTCTTGCTTGTAGAACAGGCCCTTCTTGCCTCAAGAAGGGCCTGTTCTTGAATGTAGAAGAGCCTCTCCTTGCTACCAGTTCGCCCTTGTCTCGAAAAGAGAGGAGTGTTGCGTGTGAAAAATGTTGACATAGTGGTCTCTCCCAAACTGACTGCGCAGGAGGGGGAGTAGTATGTGAGGTTACCCCTACTGGGCCAGCCTCACCCCCAGCCCCTCTCCGAATGGCGAGGGGAGTAGTATGTGAGGTTACCCCTATTAGGCTGCTTGTGTCATGCGTGGAAAGTCTTATCTTTCACGCTGGGAACTTTTATCTCTCACAGA
>ERZ1674242.173-NODE-173-length-6163-cov-3.574329_pt1 | contig 6163 bp, 7 predicted proteins | sample MGYA00581202_ERZ1674242 | MGnify/ENA primary metagenome ERZ1674242 (study PRJEB41354, sample SAMEA4873293) | human saliva metagenome | biome: human-associated habitat [ENVO:00009003]; feature: mouth environment [ENVO:08000002]; material: saliva material... | reverse complement strand
CTATATCTCAGTTTTAGACAAAAGAAAAAGACTTAAGTCAAATGCCTCAAATCCTTTGTGTAGCTTGTTTTATAGCTCAATTTCAGTTAGGCTCTTCAAACGCGTTATTAGTAATTCTTATAAGTGACTATGGCTTGTTATTAGAAAAGACTATAGGTTGATTCCCTTCTCTCGGAGATTGTCCAGACACTCCTCAAAGTAGGCAGCATCGTGCTCCTTGTAAATAGGTATCGTCAAAGTCTCCTCAGGTAAATCATCATAAGAAGGACAAATCTTACCACGATAGTTTTTATCCATCCACTCTGGACTGACCTTATAGCCTCGGTCAGCCATTTCCTTCATGATCAAGCGATGATAGGCATAGAGACGATAGGGCGAGTGGGTAAAGACATAGTCCACCGTCGCATGCTTTCTGCCCCAGCCATTGCCACGCAGGGCGCAGCATTCTCGATGTTGCCCCAAAAGTTGAGGACGGGGAAGCTGTGAAATCAAAGCCTCATGCCAAAGTCTCATGGGAGTCTCCTTTCAGTAAAGTCGAATGTTGCAAGTAGGTATTTGGATAGCGATCAAGCAAGTCTCGAGTCTTAGCAATCAAGTCTTCCTTAGAAGCCTGACCGAAGCGATAGCGATCCAGCAAGAGCATATAGTCCTTGCGCTCAGCATCTGTCGCTTTCTTTTTGAAATAGCCCCAAATATGCTGAAAGGCATTGCAAACCTGACCCCTATGCTCAGGAATTTGGCAAGCACGGTCAATCAGTTCTTGAACATGGCTGACCTCCACCACTTCATTCTTGAGATATTGGCGAATCTCATTATAAATATTGCTGGAATGGCTCAAAACGAGGTATTTGTTTCTAGCCCAGAGTTGTTGGCAAAGGGCACGTTGGTTGTTATTATTCATAATTGACATTATACCATGATTACTCTAAGAACTCTGCCATTTTTACATCGTAAGCATTTTGAAGATTGAGCCAAGTTTTCATCGAAATATTGGTAAGTTTCTCTAACTTCTGAGCAATCTCATTACTAATTGACTGCTCACCTTTCACTAATTTTCTGATCATCTTTGGCGATACCCCCAACTTCTCCGCAAATTCTTTCTGGGTCATGTTATAATCTTCAATTAGCTCTCCAATATATTGACCTGGGTGGAAAGCAATTAGGTCTTTGTATTCAATAATTTTATTAGTCATATTCACCATTTAATCACGTGTTGTTCAATATTACTATTAACTGATTTATCTTTTTTAGAAATTTCAAGAATAATTTCTCTATGAAGTTCTTTTATATTTTTAATTAGCATGCCTCGACTAAAATTTTGAATATTAGTCTGAGATAAAACAATTTCGATTATTCTATTATCAATGACCTTTTGATAATATTTTTGGTTCACGCTAGGAGGAGTCAATATAGGTGACCATCCATCTAATTTTTCAGATATATATAACTGATTATTAAGCATTTCATCATCCATGTGAAAATTTCCTCCAAATCCAATCCCCTCTTTACTTACTCCTATAACTAGAACGTTACTTTGATTTTGCTGAATAACTTGTTTGTTCCCAGTTAAAAGCCATAAAAATTCAAAATAATCTTCTGCACTCGGACAATCCTCTAATGAAAAATAACCATTCTCTTTTAAAGTTATTACCGGCTGTGCTGAACCTGTCATTCCAACCAAAACTTTATTATTTACTTTAAAAACCTTTGACGTTTTTTCACTCGTAATTTCATCCGAATTACTCATTCTCATGTCTCCTGAAATAATTGCAAAATTTCTAAAAACAGTTCCAATTACACAAGACAATGTCATTCACCTCCTTAATAGCAAGTTTATCCAAAAATACATTTCTTAATTTTAAAAATTGCTCCTTAAAAACAGATACAAGGATGTTGGTATCTGGATCTCTTTCTGCAATTTCCTTCCCATTGCGAGGAAGATATGTATAGCCCATACGCATGAGATGTAGAGCTGCTGGGATTTGTACCCTGGTTAGTTCAGAAAAATCTTTTCTCTTTGCCATAAAAAACCTTTCTTAAGCTTTGTAAGAATAGTTTATTCTAAACGCTTCATTCTATTCAACTGTTTCAACTATTAAAAATTTATTTTCTCTATTATTATATCATGTTTTAGATGGATTTTCCCATACGCCCCTACTCCAACTGGCTTTTAACCTTCTTCTTAGTCAAGGTACGGTCGTTTTTGTTAGAGAGAGCTTGGACACGAGCTTCTAGAAGGGTTTTCCGTCCGGCCTCTGTTCGTGTATAGACGAGGTGATAGCGTCCGATAGTTGGCGTCAGAAAGTCAAGGAATTTCTGCGCTTCTTCCTTGCGCTTGTCAAAAAGACTAGGCACGACATAGTAAGGTGACTGACCTTGTCGGACTTTCTCTGCCTTCAAGAGATAGCGCTGATTGTCCACTGGAGCAAAGAACTCTCCCACAGTCTGTGCAAACAGCTCCTTGTCCCTCATACTTCCTCCCTTGAGATAGGCAATGACCATGTAGTTTTCCTTGTCCTCCTCTACCTGAATACGGGATTGATCATCCGTTAGATGCCCCGAATCTAGCAGAGCCTTTCGGATCTGCTCACCCAGAGACTGCAAGCGTTTATAGGGACTCTTATAGCGGAGATAGCGCCAAGAGGCAAAGACCAAAAAGAGGAGACTGGCTGCTGTAAGCCACCAAACACCGATCAATCTCAATCTAAATAGCAAAACCAACAAATCCACTGCCAACAAGAGCAATGACATGCGAACCCATTTTAATGCATCAAGCAAGAGCATGACTGGGACCTTCTGTTTTTGAGTCGCGACTTCTGTAACTATCTCAAATTGATCCACTACAACAAGAGCTTCCTGCCATTTTAGTCTCAAGCCTGCTCGATCCTTGGAGAGACTCTTAACTCGCTCATTGTACTCACTAATTTGCTTTTTCTTAAAAGGGGGCTTTGGAAAATCCAAACGATCCAAACCGGTCTCAATACTCTCCTGATTATAGGCCAATCCAAGAAAATGCTCCATCCGTCGCGACAAGGTCTGCAGATCTTGATTGCTCTCTGGTCTAGGCTCCTCACCAGGAAAAGTGATAAGTGCTTGCGCTTGAACGGCTACCAGATGCCAGATGTTGCTGGTCTTTTCTGGATGTCCCGGCCAGATACGAATGGCACGCCCGCGCATCTGGTTACTCAACATAAAGCTCCCCACAAAGCTTCCGAGGATTAGGGAATTAACACAAGGAGCATCCCAACCCTCTCCGAGGAGAGATTTGGTTCCGACTAGGACTTGAATCCGTCCTCGTTGAAAAAGCTCCGTCACTGCCGCTACGATTCCCTTAGCTGAGCTCGGAAAACCAACCTGCACATAATCTTTTTGATCCAAGTGACCAATAGATGAGAAACTAAGAGGAACCTGAGGCAAGAGTTCCTTCAACTCTGCTGCCACATCGGTAGGCAAAATAACGACACTACCTGACAAGACAGCCAAAGACACAGGTATCTCTTGTTCCTGAGCTTTTCGACGAATGCTTTCAAAATAAGGGAGAACCCCCAACTGAGAAATGGTTGCCTGATTATCTCCCAGATAGGTGGCAAAATCCTTGCGAATATAGTCAGCTAGTACTAACTGTCTCAGTTCCTGACCTAGACTCTCATACTCTGCCCAGAAGATATCGGCAATGGCAGACAACTTCCCCAGAGATTGGGTTAAAAGTTGGTCAGAAGCCTTGGACTTAACTAGATAAACCTGACGTTTTTCCACCAACCCACGCGCCTTCAAGTCAGCCTCTAACTTTTTCCTATATCCATCTGGATCCTCATACCAATCTGGTGTCTGATAGAGTATGCTCTGCAACAGCGTCTCCAGCCAGTAGGAGGTCAATGCTGGAAGCTTCTGGGTTCCCAGTAAATTTTGTAAAGAGGGAGGAATCGTTAACCCCTGAGAATGCATATAAATCAACATAGCAGACAAGTACTTGGGATCTTCTAAAAGCAAATCAGATGAAATATCCCCTTTGAGGACCTTAGATCCTGCTACAAATGTTTGAAAATCAGGATCGACTATAAGGTGATGAATATAGTCCCACTTAGTCTCCTCAAACTGTTTGAGACGTTCCGACTCTTCAGCTGTTGGTGAACACATATAGACAAAATCCTGATGAGGACAGAGGGTGTCTTCCTTGACTAGTTCAGGTACCGTAATTTCTTGGTCAATTTCCCCACACATACGGATATAGCGTTCCCAGAGTTCAGGCTCGCTGTCATAAGGTGGTGTCGCTGTCAGGGAGATGACTTGCAGCTGTTCATACTGCTTGCGAAAGGCTTCCAGACTTTTCCACCATTCATTGCGCAGGTGGTGGCATTCATCCAAGCAAAGAGTAGCAACTTTCTGAGCTCTTAGACTTGCAAGCAAATCAAACCCCACAAAATCCTCTGCTTCTCCATCTTCTTGTGATTGAAGTTGGTTCATGGCACTATGAAAAGCCTGATAGGTCACAATCGTTAATGCCTTCATCTCCTTTAAGTTTTGGGAAACGAGGTCTGAAAGCCTCTGACCATCCTCTAGAAAAGTAGCTTGAATCCTATCTACCCATTGTTCACGAATGGTGACAGTCGGAACTAAGATGAGGGCTGGGTTGTCAAAACGAGCGATTAACTCGATACCTATGGTTGTCTTTCCAGACCCTGGAGCAGCCACTAGATGAACATGACCGTCTGCTTGATAGTCCTGAAAACGATCCAAGACCTGTTTTTGATATTGGCGCCAGCTTCCTTTAAAGTTTAAACCTAACATGATACCCCTCATTCTATACCGTCATTTTCTTATTCTCATTTTACCACACTTATTTCTCCAGTCAGATAATCCAGATAGTTTTTCTCCACAAAATATGGTATAGTAGAATTATACTATCTATGAGGAGTTTACATGTCACAGGATAAGCAAATGAAAGCTGTTTCTCCCCTTCTGCAGCAAGTCATCAATATCTCATCTATCGTCGGGGGAGTCGGCACCTTGATTTTCTGTATTTGGGCCTATCAGGCGGGTGTCTTACAGTCAAAGGAAACCCTATCGGCCTTTATCCAGCAAGCTGGGGTTTGGGGACCACCACTCTTTATCTTTTTACAAATCCTACAAACCGTTGTTCCGATCATTCCGGGAGCTTTGACCTCAGTGGCTGGGGTCTTTATTTACGGCCACATCATCGGAACCATCTATAACTATATCGGCATCGTGATTGGCTGTGCCATTATCTTTTACCTGGTACGTCTCTATGGAGCTGCCTTTGTCCAGTCGGTCGTCAGCAAGCGCACCTATGACAAGTACATCGGTTGGCTAGATAAGGGCAATCGTTTCGAGCGGTTCTTTATCTTTATGATGATCTGGCCTGTTAGCCCAGCTGACTTTCTGTGTATGCTGGCTGCCCTCACCAAGATGACCTTCAAACGCTATATGATCATTATCATTTTGACCAAGCCCTTTACCCTAGTGGTTTACACTTATGGTTTGACTTATATTATTGATTTCTTCTGGCAGATGTTTTGAGAATAGAAAATAGCCTGATACTAAATATACTTTGGTATGGAAATCATGCCAACTTTTCGATAGTGAATCGAGGACTTACCTAGCCTTTCCGCCGTGATAAAAACACCTGAAATCTAATGGTTTCAGGTGTTCGGAAACTTTGAGACATTAGGCTCAAAGTTTAGGTATGGAATTTCGAAGAAAGTCGCTACCGTCCGTCATCACTTAAGGAAAGGCTCAAAAACATTTTCGTCAAACAAAACATCCGTTTGGTTTCCCAAGCGGATGTTTTCTTTGTTTTATTTTGCGACACTCTTAGCGAGGACAAAGTTCCCAAGTGTGGCAGAACCATTGCCTGCGACTGCTGGAGTCACGATGTAGTCACGCACATCTGGTACTGGTAGGTAGCCATTGAGAAGAGCTGTGAATTTCTCACGCACACGGTCCAGCATGTGTTGTTGGGCCATAACGCCACCACCAAAGACGATCACATCTGGACGGAAAGTCACAGTAGCATTGACCGCAGCCTGAGCGATATAGTAGGCTTGAACATCCCAGACAGAGCTGTTGAGTTCGATGTTTTCGCCACGAACACCTGTACGAGCTTCTAGACTTGGTCCAGCCGCAAAGCCTTCCAAACAACCCT
>ERZ1674242.171-NODE-171-length-6202-cov-3.616886_pt1 | contig 6202 bp, 5 predicted proteins | sample MGYA00581202_ERZ1674242 | MGnify/ENA primary metagenome ERZ1674242 (study PRJEB41354, sample SAMEA4873293) | human saliva metagenome | biome: human-associated habitat [ENVO:00009003]; feature: mouth environment [ENVO:08000002]; material: saliva material... | reverse complement strand
TGAAGGATAAGATTCAGTTCTCTCCTGCAGACGATGAGGTTAAGAAATTCGGTTATTCTTACCAATGGGAGAATGTCGACGATGCTTACGTACAGGGAGTGGAGTTAGGTGCAAAGGCAAACCTCTTCCGCAACTTTAATGCTGGCGTCAACTGGACCTTCAATCAAGGTAAGTTCAAGCACGAGCGTGCTGACTGGTCGGACCCTAACGATGAGACTGTAAAGGAGTTCCCACAGCGTTTGCAATATGCTAAGGACAGTCGTAACATCTCCCGTTTCCCTGCAATGACAGGCGATATCGACCTCGATTATACCCCTGGCACATGGAGTTTCTCTCTCACAAGCTCATTGCAGGGAAAGATGTACATCGACTATAACTCTGAAGACGATGGTGCAACATCAAAGATTAAGAAGACAAACACCTTCATGATCTTCAACTGCCGTGCTGCAAAGCGTTTCGGTACATGTACTGTTTATGCAGGTGCTAAGAACATCTTCAGCTACATTCAGGACGAGAAACACACAGACGACGCAGCCTTCATGTATGCTCCAGTATATGGCGCAACATGGTATGTGGGTCTTAGCGTTAAACTATAAGATACTCTCTGAATTATTTAATGGGTGGTTCAACATCCCATCCTTGACGTTCCTTTTCCTTTCTGGTAAGCGACACCAGTATTCTTCTCGGAACACAATGCTGTATGACATTACCAGAAGAAGCGAACGAACCATGCGGCTCCCGAATCTTTTATAAAGGTTTGGGAGCTGTTTTTCGTATTCATACAACATTCGTGGAATAGCATTTGAGGATATCTACCCCAAGAATAGTATATTGTATGAATGTCATGATAAGATAAATAGAATCAAGATATAAGATGATTGAATTGTATTCTTAAGATGTTAGAAGGCTTGTATATTCGTATTTTTTAACTCAAATCGCTCATTAGCGCCTAACCATATTTTGTTTTATTATCCAGCAGATTGTATGGTTTTGGGCGCAGGCGTAGCGAGTTACGTCAAGTTACAAAGACAGACAAGATGCCGATAAGAAAATAAAAGATGTTAGGAAACAATACCATAGTAATAAAAACTACAAATTTTATGGTCTTATAACGCATTTGGGGTTAACTAAATATTATAATCGAATGAACTTTTTAGAACAAGATTAGAATCACCTTTTCCTACTATTTTTTTTGTTCTTTCCAATTCAAATCATTACATTTGCATATTAAAAGTAATCAATGAAGACGTTACAACTTATTTCACAACAATTATTAAACGAATTTGAAAGGATAAAGCTATGGGATTAAAAGATATTTTCAAACGCCAACTGAGAACCGTCATAGAATGGAAAGAACAGAAGCCTAACCTATTATTTCATCAACTGGAAACCACAACAGATGAAATAAAGAACGCTAGTAAACTTATTATTGCACCTGGTCAGGGTTGCATTATCGTCTATGATGGACAGGTGAGAGCCACACTTACAGAACCAGGAGTGTATGAGATGGAGTCTGACAACCATCCTTTTATCACCACATTGCTTAACATCTCTCAGCAAGCAGAGAGCGACCATAAGATGAGGTTCTACTTCTTCCGTACAGCGGAGATGGTGAACATCCTTTGTGGAACTGCTTCGCCAGTGAAATACATAGAGCCTGATTATCAATTACCAGTGGCTCTCGGGGTTTGTGGAAACTTCTCTGTAAAGATACAAGATGCGTCTCAAATGTTCGTCACACTGCTTGGAACAATCGCAGACTATTATGCAGAGGATGTGCAAGAACTCGTATCTTCACGTATTGTGACGCCACTCACAGCCTTTCTTGCAGTCAAAGCCTACCCTTACCGAGAGGTGGATACCCACATAGGTGAGCTTTCCAAGGAGTTACAAGAGAAGACTTCAGAGGAGTTATCACGATTGGGTTTGGAGCTAACTGACTTCCGCATTACTTCTGTTACATTCGATGACGAAACGATGGGACGCATTGGTAGGATTGCAAACATGACTACTGAGAAGTATGCAGCAGCCGAGGTAGACCTTGATTACACTGGATTGCAGAAGTTGGGAGCCTTACGTGATGCTGCAAAGAACGAAGGTGGACTGGCAGGAGCAGGCTTGCAAATGGGAGCAGGACTACAGTTAGCACAAGACATATTCAAGTCGGGTGATGTTAGTAGTGACCCTACTCTACGCCTACGAAAGCTCAAGAAGCTCTTAGAGGAACAACTCATCACTGCTGAAGAATACGAACAAAAGAAGAACGAAATACTCTCTAAATTATGAATAAAGTCTTAATCCCCGCCATAGCAGTCCTCTTTGTCAATATCATTGCAGGTCTGGTACTATCAATCTATCCATTGGTAAACATGCTCTACACAAGTGTTGCCATTATAGTCAACACCCTATTGGTTGTAATGTTGTTTGCCCTTGGTGCAGAGCGTTCGCATCGTTTGAGTCTTGGTATGCTCTTCCTCTTAGCAGGAATCATAGAGTTTGTTAGTGGAATGATAGCACCGAGTGGCGTAAAAGACAACTGGTGGATTATCCTCTTCGCTATCTTTACAGCCATAGAAGCTATCTTGTGTTATCTAACCATACATTATAAGAAACAATAAAAAGTACTGATTGAGTTATACAATGTCAACAAAGATAAAACCGATAAAGTGCCCAAACTGTGGTAGCGAGAAGCATGTCCAACTGGATGAAAAGCGCTATCAATGTAAAAATTGTGGGGCGGAATACTTCTTGGATGACGATGATATAACCATTAATGTCAAGCATAATTTCGAATACGAAAACTTCACGCAGCCCAAAGAAGAGCCCCGCGTCACCATGAGCAATGTGATAAGAAACCTAGCGGTTGTACTTATTGTCTTTCTCTTTCTGTATGCAGCTAAGCACTTTTGGGGCGGAGATATCAAAGTAAGTAAGCTCTTGGGTGTAAGTGATTTATTCTCTGTCGACTCCGTAGAGGTGACAGATGACTACGATGCCATCTACCCTATGAAGCATAAAGGACGTATTTGTTTCTTCTACGTAACGAATCGTAGGTACGATTACGGGCTTAACGATGATAAGACCTTAGTAGATGGTCACTATTATGGATTCGTCGATGCGCAGACTGGACAAGTGTTAGCTGATAAGCTCCTCATCAGTAATGAAGAGAGCAAAAGCCTTGAGATGTACTCGTTTGATGAGCTTAATTTGCAGCATCTCCCGCAAGCAGACAAGTGGTTCTGCATAGTCCCGGAACAGTTTATATACGAAGTTGACCCACAAACACTCACGATGAGTAATGTCACAAATACTATCTTTGCTCATAAGGAAGCAATGTCAAGTGGGATCTCATCTGTGAATTTTATCTTTAGAATAAACGATGGTCACGCTAATTCATTAGAGGGAGGTGAGGGCTTCGAAGTATCTAATAATTTGGCAGAAAATTACTATTACTTTCCTGCAACAGACCATCTTTATACGGAGGAAGCTTATAAGTATGCCCAAAAGCTACCAGCTTCTGGACTCAAAGGAGAGCTACGTAAGGATGTAATGTATGAATTGGAAAGTAAGAACTCAAGTGAGTCATCCAATCAAAAAGGTCAAAACATAATAAATAGAGTACAATACACGCATTACCTAGGAAACCCTCAGTACCTTAATGACTCTCGCAATGGTAAATATGATTTTGTATATTCTGACATGCGAGTTGTCGATAATCAGCCAATAACAGATTGGTTCACAGGATTCGATGCAGAGCTCATTTACCAAGATCCAAAGTATTTATGTATTGAGTATAAGGCAAATATCTCGAAGAATGCACCAACGATTCTTCAGCTAAGAAACACTAATGGAGGAATCCTTTGGACACGCTCTCTTGATTGTCCAATAAAGATTGGTGGTGTTCTACGAGACAATCAGAAGATATGGTTCAGAGCAACAAGAGAGAACACCGATCGTTATGATGATGAATATATCATGAGTCTTACGTTAAAAGGAGGTAACATAAAATACGAATATAAGTTTGCAAATAGTCACAACGTAAGGAAGCAATAAGTAGATAAAACAAATACAGAAAAAGCAATATAATGTCAACAAAGATAAGACCCATAAAGTGCCCGAATTGTGGCAGTGAGAAGCATCTTCAGTTGGATGAAAAGCGTTATCGCTGTAAAAACTGCGGTACAGAATACTTCCTAGATGATGACGACATAAACATTAATGTCAAGCATCAATTTGATTATGGAGGCTACACACGCACCAAAGGAGACGCAAACATCTCCACTATTAATGTTATAAAAGTATTCGCTATCATCGGTGGTTCTTTATTCTTTCTATTCATGTTATTGTTCTTCAGCATAGACTCTTCCAAGCCAAGCGCTAATTATAAAGACTCTATCAGCGTAGAGGATTCATATAAAGCCATTGTCCCTGTAAAGTATAACGGACGTGTTTGTTTCTTCTATTTAACCGACCGTAGTTTCAGTAACTGGTATTCTGACGACGAGACACCACCATCAGGTTACTATTATGGATTCGTCGATCCAGATAGTGGGAAGGTGTTTGCTGACAAACTTTTCATCAGTGATGACGATGCAAGGAAGGTTGGTATGACAGCTTTCCACATGCTTCAGATACAACATCTGAACCAAGCCAAGAAGTGGTATATCACGATTCCTAGCCAGTTTATACTTGAGATAGACCCACAGACACTCACGCTAAAGGATGTCTCAAAGACTATCTTCGCCAAGAAGAAAGCAATGTCAAGTGGTATCTCATCAGTAGAATTTATCTCTGATACCTACGAAGACCACGCAAGTACGGCGGGCGTAGGTGAAGGGTTCAAGGTCACCAACAATTTGGCAGAAACCTATTATTATTTCCCAGCTACAGACCGTCTTTATACGAAGGACGCCTATGAATACGCCCAGCAACTACCCACTTCTGAGCTTAATGGTGAGGTTAAGGATAGTGTATTTTATATATTAGATCGTAAGGAAGCGAGCGAATCCTCTAGCCAAAAGAGCCTCAACCGCTTATGGAGAATACGCTTCATGTATCACTTAGGAGACCCTCAAGACGCTGGTTACTTCCTATATGGTGTGACTGATTCTCCACGTGGTGACAAGCGAATGATTAGTCACAACGCAATAACAGATTGGTTTACCGGCTTCAATTCAAAGATTGATTACCAAGACTCGAAGTATATCCTTATAGAGTATAATGCTAGTATCTCGGAGGATGCACCAACGATTCTTCAGCTGAGAAACACTAATGGCGTTATACTTTGGACACACGCCTTTGAGCTTCCACTGAAGATTCAGGGCATCATACGAGATAATCAAAAGATATGGTTCAGAGCGACCAAGGATAACGATCATACTGAAGACGAAGACTATATAGCAAGCCTTACCTTAAAGGATGGTTATCTGAAATACGAATATAAGTTCACTACTAAACACAAGGTTCCAAAGTAATCAGTATTAAACACGAATATAATATGATAAAGATAAAACTCCTTCTGTTCTCTCTAATCGCACTACCTTTAGCAAGTAACGCACAGGTAGAGAAGATAGTAGAGTCTTATGACAATGGACAGATAAAGTCGATTACATATGAAAATAAGGAGACGGGTCTACTAGAAGGGCATTGTGTTAGTTATATGGAAGATGGTCGCTTATTCATGGAAGAAGACTATAAGGACGGTCTAAGGGATGGGCTGGTGAAGTATTACGATGCATTTGGTAACATCGAAAGCATTGTGAGTTACAGCAAAGGGAAGAAGCAGGGTAAGCTCATCAAGTACCAAAAGATGAATCGTCCCTGTGCAAATCCTTATCTTGACTACATTGAGAACTACGAGAATGGACTACTACAGGGAATGACCTACGTGTACGATGATACTGGGCAAAAGATTATCGAACACGCACGTTACGATGATGGTCTATGTGTCGAAGATACTGTATATCTCCCTAAAGGTACGTTCTATGCGTATCGGACGAAAGGACCTAATGGTACTTATGTTGGTGGTGAGCTGAAGAGCAGAATAGTACCCAACAAGAAGAATGCGGCTACTCATCAACCTACGAGGAAAGCTCCCGTTAGACAACGCCCAACAGCACCGAGACCTGTTAAGGCTAAACCCGCTCCACAACGCAAGCCCACTCCTGCCACTAAGCCCAATCCCGCCACTAAGCCCAATCCT
>ERZ1674242.156-NODE-156-length-6343-cov-2.511450_pt1 | contig 6343 bp, 6 predicted proteins | sample MGYA00581202_ERZ1674242 | MGnify/ENA primary metagenome ERZ1674242 (study PRJEB41354, sample SAMEA4873293) | human saliva metagenome | biome: human-associated habitat [ENVO:00009003]; feature: mouth environment [ENVO:08000002]; material: saliva material... | reverse complement strand
GCGCAGGTCAGACAGTTTGCCGCGCCGGTGCGTCCTTTCAGGATTGCATCCACACGCGCTGCAGGAATGTTTTTACCGTGCGCTTTTGCCCAAGCGGCAATGCTTTTTTTCAGGGCAGCCGTATCAAGGTTTTTCTTGTCATACGGGTCATGATAGGCAGCCAGCCACAAGTTTTGGTTGGCATCTTCGTTCAGGCTTGCCATTTGGTAGATAACGGAGGCGGGAGCACCTGTTGCGATGGTTTTGGCAAATTCCAATGCGTCAGGCGATTTCATGCGCACGCAACCATGGCTGCGGACACCGGGCACGCTGGCAGGGGCATTGGTGCCGTGAATGCCCAGGCTTAATTTGGGGTCGCCAAGACGGACAAATACGGGACCCAGCGGATTATTCGGACCAGCCGGTACGCTTTTTACACCGTCATTGCGTTCTTTTTGGATGGATTTAGGGATGTGCCAAACCGGGTTGTAGGCTTGTGTTCGCCCAGAGTGGTTTGGGTCATGGCTTTGCCGACGGCAACAGGATAAATTTTGCTCAGTTTGCCGTTGTCGTAGAGGAACAGACGCTGTTGCGTAATATTGATAACGACGTGTTGTCCGGAAGAGGCGGGAGAGACGTCTGGAATAAGTGTGTTTGCAGCAGCGGCCGAGGTCAGAAGAGCGGCTGTCAGGCCAAGGAATAATTTTTTCATGTCGTCTTTTTTTGTAGGGATTGAAATGAAAGTTTTTGGCGCATGATACCTGAAACTCTGTGTTTTTGTGAGAAAATATGCGCTTTCGGTATTGAAAGACAGTCAGACGGCCGGTAAGCGGCTGTCTGACGGAAACGGTATGAGTGTGAAAGAACGGTATCAAGAGGCGGAAGTTTTTTCTTTGGATTATGAGGGCAGGGGTGTTGCCAGAGTCGATGGGAAGACTGTATTCATCGGTGGTGCGCTGCCCGGAGAGCGTGTAACGTTTGCCATTCATAAAGAAAAAAAGCAGTTTGCAGAAGCTCAGGTCGAAACGGTTTTAAAACCTTCTTCCGAACGCGTTGAACCCGCTTGTTGCTATTTTGATACATGTGGTGGCTGTTCGCTCCAACATGTTTCCTTTGGCGCGCAAGTTGCATTAAAGCAACGGATTTTGGAAGAACAGCTGGAACGGATAGGTAAGGTCAAGCCGGAGATAATTTTGCCTCCTTTATATGGTTTCTCCTGGTATTATCGCGATAGGGCGCGTTTAAGTGTTGCAGTGGATAACAAAGGCCGTCTGAAACTCGGTTTTCAGGCTAAAAAAAGCCATGATGTCGTCAATATCCGCCATTGTTCTATTTTGCCTAAACATGTTTCCGATAAATTGCCTGATGTCCGAAATTTACTGCAAAAGCTGCATGATGACGGTGTAAAAGTGAAATTTGTTGAGTTTTATTGCGGGAGAAATGTGACCGTACTCAACATTCGTTTCGTAAATCAACCGTTTGGACAAATATTAAGCGAATTGCGTAATTGGTTTGATAAGATATTGTCGGGTGCTGAAAAAGTATGGCAAATATGGCTGCAGGATCATGCTGAGTCCTTGCCGTTTTATCCCGAGAATGTGCCTGCTCTGAACTATAATTTTGCTCAATTTGACGTGGAAATGCCTTACAAGCCGGGTGATTTTACGCAGATTAATGCGCAATTGAACGAAGTGATGGTGGCAAGGGCCGTCAGACTTTTAAACCCTCAAAAAGGGGAGAGGATTGCCGATTTGTTTTGCGGTTTAGGCAATTTCAGTTTGCCGCTGGCGAAAAGTGGCGCATCGGTTGTCGGTATTGAAGGCGCTGATTATTTGGTAGATAGGGCAAGGAAAAATGCCCGCCTGAATCGTTGTACCGAGAATATGACGTTTTCTGTTGCCGATTTATTCGATACTGATGAAAAGACTGTCGAGTCATGGGGGAAATTTGACAAGATGTTGCTCGATCCGCCGAGAAGCGGTGCTTATGCTGTTGTCAAATCACTACACAAACCGTTTTTGCCTCAGAAGATAGTATATGTTTCATGCAATCCATCAACATTTGCACGGGATGCCGGTGTCTTGGTGGATAAGGGCTATAAGTTTAAGGCGGCAGGAATCATGAATATGTTTGCACAAACCTCGCATGTTGAATCCATCGGTGTGTTTGAGTTGTAAATTGGTATCAAGTCCTTTATGTGAGTAGGGTTTTTAATGTAAAAATGAGTGCATTCATGTTATCATCATTCGTTTGGGGAATTCATAACGTTGAAGTTGCGTGTAAAGCAACAGATGTTAATAAATGCAGTTTGCAGCACAAGACCGGGAGGTGTTCTTGAACTATCAACTTTTAACTATTTTTTTGCTGGTGCTTTTTTTGCTGGTGTTGTTTTTTGTTCGTCATAAACAAAGTAGCGAACAAAGAGGCAACTCAGGCAAACAAAGCGCACATGCATCAAAAGGCGGCCATAAATCTGCCGCTCATACAGCCTCCTCTGAGGATGGAAACGACTGGATTGAGAAAGTCAACCAGACAGTTTCCAATGCAGATAATCAAGATTGGGAATGGGGCGGAAGCGGCTCAAGCAATGCTACGGCTTCTGTTTCTGCACAAGAAGTCGATCCATTGACCGAATACCAGGTTTATAAACAATTCGGTTATGAGAGTAAGGCTGCAGAGTCTTTGGCCGGTTATCTCAATACCTTGGAAGACGGTGCACCGGAAAAACTGGTTCATGAATTAATCGGTTTGAATCTGCGCGTCGGCAATATCGATATGTTGGCAGATACGCTTGAGCGCCATAGTGCTTCCCTTTCTGAAGACAGCGTAGCCGAATACTTGAAAGCCGGTTTGGCTTTAGATTCAACCAACCTGCGCCTGCGCGTTTTTGCCGAACATCATCTCGGTTGGAATATGCAGGAAGTGGATCGTCAAATTGGCGAACAAAGCGGTTTGGAAGTTGCTTCCGACGAGCATATTGTCTTTGAGAACGATTCGGCCGAACGCATTGTCGTGCCAGGTATGGGCAAACGCGCGCCTATCGTATTAGGCAAGAAAGACTTTGGCGAAATCAGCCCTGAAGAGATGGGTGCGGTGATTGGTTTTGCCAAGCCGGAGCGTAGTGCAAAAATCCTGAAAGACAAGATTAGTTACGAGACTGCTTTGCATCAATACAACAAAGCAATCCAAACTTCTGCGAAACCTGCTGGTCTCATTATCGATGCCTTGCGTCTGGATTATCAGAATGAAGAAGTAGGGCAGTTTGCCAAGCATCTGTGGAAGCTTTACCACTCTTTGGGCCAATATGGCCGTCAAGTCAAAGAACGTATGCTTGGTTGGGGTTATAGCCTTGGTTATCACGAAATTTTTGATGATTTGGAAAAAGGGCCGTCTGAACAGCAAATTAAAGAGATTGGTTTGAAGCGCGGTTATATTCAGCCAAGTTCTTTGCAGATGAAGGCCAAATATCGCGATTTGGTTCAAAAAGATTCTTCTGTCATCAGCGCAAGCTCTTCACCTGCTGATGAAGCTCTGAAAGAAGTGGAATCTCTGTTGGCCTACGGTCAGTTGGATTTGGCTATCGGCACTTTGGAACAAGCTGTTTTACAGTATCCTCAAGAATCGCAGCTGTACATCATCTTGTTTGATTTGTACGAACGCGTCGAAGACTGGGGACGTTTGGAGCAATTCCTGCGCTTGTTGCGCGAGCGTGTTGTCAGCCTGCCTGAAGAGGTTGTCTTGGCAATGAGCCGTCTCTTGCAACGAATGAACCAATATTCAAAAAAATAAGATAATCGTAGAAAGTACGAGTAATGAATAATCATTTACCAAAAATTAAAACCATACGGGTTATGTTACAGGAGATGGGTGAGCAACAGCAGGCGGTATTCCGTATGGCATTTAAAATGCACAATACGACGAATTACGTCATCGTTTCTCCTGATTCTGATGAAAAACCGGATTTGGTATTGGTTGATACCGATACGCCGGCAGGAGTAGAAGCTTGGAAAGAGTCGAAGAAAACTTATCCGGAAGTGCCTGTGGCGATGTTTTCTTCTGAATTGCCAACCGTAACGACTCCTTATTTGGCCAAGCCGGTTAAATTCGATACCTTGTTTCCTGTTTTGCGTAGCCTGGCTCAGAGCGGGAATGTTTTTGAGCCGTCTGAACAACAAGCGGCTGAAGAGAATAAAGGACAATCAAATTCTGATGGCGCAAGAAAAGCCACCATTCGCCGATTTAATCCAAATAAAGGCTTGTTGGGTGCGCTGAAATTTGCCAGTCAAGGACACCAAGATATTGCCGTCTTGCATGAAGGCAAGCCGATATTGATCGTGTTTCCCAGCATTCAACGTGTGCTGCTGACAGTCAGTGCCAATGAGTTGGAGAAATTGTGTAAAAACGATAACTTGGCAGTTGTGTGTAAGGCTGTTCCTGATAATCCGCAATGGAAAGAGAAAGCCAAAGTCACCATTATGTCATGCTTGTGGCAGATGGCTATTTGGACTGCATCAGGCCGTCTGATTTATCCGATGACGCCGCAAACTGTCTTTACGCTCAAGCGTTGGCCAAACTTAACCCGTTTGGCGCATGTTCCGGAATCTATGCGTTTGTCGGCATTTCTGACGAAAACATCCGTTAATTTGAATGTTCTCTATAAAGTCATGCCATTAGAAATGCCTGATATTTTGAATTATTTATCGGCAACATATATAACAGGCTTTTTGGCGACAGATACAGAGTTTGCAACAGATGCGAATAATACGCCTTCCTTGAATGAACAGATTGATGTGAATAGCAAAGACGTACCTGAAACAGCAATGAGCAAAGAGGCTCAAAAAGTTGCCAGTCCGTCTAAAGAACAACCTCGCGGCCTGTTGCAACGCCTGATGCGTAAGTTGCTGGGTAAATCGTAAAGGACACGTCATGAAAGAAAATAAAATTATCTTTACCGGTCCTGTCGGCGTAGGTAAAACCACTGCAATTTCAGCTTTATCTGATGAACCGCCGGTTCAAACCGATGCATCCGCATCCGATATGACACTTGTCCGCAAGGGGTACACAACTGTGGCAATGGACTACGGTGTCATTCATTTGGATGAGGAAACCAAGGTTCACCTTTACGGTACGCCTGGTCAGGAGCGTTTTAATTTTATGTGGGAAATTCTGAGCCAAGGCAGTATGGGCTTAGTGCTTCTTTTAGATAATACAAGAAGCAACCCATTGAAAGACTTGCAATTCTTCTTGGATGCGTTCCGCGAGTTGCTGAAAAAAGCGCCTTTGGTTGTAGGGGTAACGAAGATGGATATCCGCTCCTTGCCAAGCGTAGATGTTTATCAAAAATATTTAGCACAGAATAATTTTAATGTACCGGTTTTTGAGATTGATGCACGTCGAGAAGACGATGTAAAACAATTGGTTACTGCCATGTTGTTCTCAATTGACCCCGGATTAGAGGTATAAGATGGAAGCGACACTCTCTTTACAATCAAATTTATATCCTAAGATTACATCGGCAGGTGCGTATTATGCCGTTTCAAGCGATACGCCCAGTGCCAGCAGAACTTTATTGTATGGTTTGTTGCGCGCAGAGCCGTCTGAAACCATCAGCAGTGAAAAACTTTTGGCGTGGGCAGACACCAGCGATATCAATACCGCTTTAAACCTGTTGTATCGCCTCCAACGCTTGGAGTTTTTGTACGGTGACGAGGAAATCAGCACAGAGGACATCCATCTGACTGACGAACAATTACCGACATTGTTGGAACAGTTGTCTAATTCTGGCAAAGCTTTATTGGCTGATGAAAACGGTTTGTATTTTGCCAATGCCAATTTCCATCATGAGGCAGCAGAAGAATTGGGTCTTTTGGCGAGCGAAGTGGCCAAAATGGAAGACAATCACCGTCTTTTGATTCGCAATAATCTGCATATCAATAATAGCGCATGGGGTATTTGTGATCCTTCAGGCCAAAGTGAATTGACCTTTTTCCCACTGTATATTGGCATGACCAAACTGATTTTGGTAATTGGCGGCATGCCTGATTTAAATAAAGAGGCTTTTGTTACTTTGGTTAAAGTGCTGTACCACCGATACGGCAGCCGTTGATTTTTGCCTGACCAATATTTATTTTAGAATGGAGCGACTATGCAACAACTATTAATCTCTGTATTAAGCGATTTGAACAATACCTCTGCGGATATCACTGCTTCTGCAGTTATTTCTACAGACGGCCTGCCAATCGCAACTATGCTGCCTTCGCATTTGAATGCAGACCGTGTAGGTGCGATGTCGGCAACGCTTTTGGCATTGGGCAATCGTTCCGTACACGAGTTGGCTTGCGGTGAGTTGGATCAGGTAATGGTT
>ERZ1674242.116-NODE-116-length-6872-cov-2.690626_pt1 | contig 6872 bp, 3 predicted proteins | sample MGYA00581202_ERZ1674242 | MGnify/ENA primary metagenome ERZ1674242 (study PRJEB41354, sample SAMEA4873293) | human saliva metagenome | biome: human-associated habitat [ENVO:00009003]; feature: mouth environment [ENVO:08000002]; material: saliva material... | reverse complement strand
GAATTATTTTCATGAAGAAAAATATTTCTTGTCATGAAAAAAAATATTTTTCTTCATGAAAAAAAATTCTTCTTTTCATGAAAATAATTCACGACAGAGGACTCTCTGCAATAGATAAAGCGCATAGCAAACTGACAACAAAGCAATAACACCTACTCAAAACATAACCCAGCAAATCAATCTCCACGCTCTGTAAGAATACACGTCATACACGTTCAGCGTACTAAGGAGACACTCTCATCATGGCACACGAACTCTTTGCACGTATTGCCGACATCCTTTCGGCACCTTCTGAAACGCAGGCTCTCATCATGCACGAGACACTTGTCATTGCTTGTCACGAAGGATTGAAAAATACCCGACATGGTTTCGGTAACCTGTCGTCGCAGGTGGAGTCGCTATGTAGACAACATCACATAGCTCCACAAGACATTGTAGCAATACAGAAAATGCGTAGGCATAGTAACTCTACGGCCCCCATTCTACCCGACGACGTGGCCTACGACTGTCGTGCCTTGGCTATCTTCGTCTCTGCAGTCGTACAGGAAGCTATCCCTTCGTTCCTTGTTAAGATGATTCCAGCACGTGGACGCACAACAGAGAACATACAGATAATGAATTATCGATACATCCGCTGTATCGTAAGAGAGTGGGATGACAAGACGATTCAAGTAGCTGTAACCAATCAAGACAGTAGCGAAGAGCTTCTGACAGTAGACTATATGGACACACCAGAGTATATTGATTTTAGCTACTTACGCCCTATGCTACGCGAAGGAATGCAACTAAACCTCCTTGACTGTACTGTCACACGCAAGAAGGTAGTACCACGTCTTGTCGTTGTTGAGCCAGACTATCTCATTGACATCTCTACCATTGCCAACTGTTTTGAGTCTTACGGACATCATCCGTTGCTCTTCACCGTCAACCGACTTAGTCCTCGTCTCAGTAACAAGTATTTTCTATTGGGTAACTTTGCTGGTTCTGCCCTCGACGACATCATCAATCATCCTGCAGAATACGACATTAAAGACACCTTTCGGTCTAACTTTAGAGAGAAGGCATTGGACTATGCCACCTGTTCTGGCTTTGATGCAGCATCGTTCAAACAAGATGCTGAACGACAGGTGGAGAACATCAAGGAGATTGTAGACGAAATCTTCCGTAGTTTCGACCGCCAGAAAGCTATCCTCGAACCATCGTTTGTATGCGAGCGGTTAGGCATACAGGGGCGTGTAGACCTTATGACGACCGACTTAAAACTGCTTGTTGAACAGAAGTCGGGCAAGAATTACTTTATTGAAAGAAAGAGTCGCAATGAGCATGGGTCGCTCCATGTAGAGAAACACTACGTGCAGTTGTTGCTTTACTATGGTATTCTGCAATATAACTTCCAACTCAGTCCGAAGAACACACACATCGAGTTGTTGTATTCTAAGTATCCTCTACCTGACGGACTACTTGAGGTTGAACCACTGCAAAAGCTGATACGTGAGGCTATTCGCTTTCGTAATCAAGCTGTGGCAACGGAGTTCTGGATGGCAGAAAATGGTTTTGAAAAGATATTACCACTGCTTACTCCGCAAACACTGAACACTGAGAAGCATGATGATGATTTCTATAAACGTTATCTACTACCACCACTCATAGCATTACTGGCACCACTCCATCAGCTCAACGAGCTCGAACGGGCTTATTTCACACGTATGATGACTTTCGTTATCAAGGAACAGTTGGTTTCTAAAGTGGGTGTGCAAGAGGGCGTTGGGAGTAGTAATGCCGACCTCTGGAACATGCCGCTTGCGGAGAAGAAAGAGACGGGTAACATCTATACAGGACTGACTATCATCGAGAAAGAGCGTAGTAACTCGTTCAACGGATACGATACTATCACACTCTCCGTGCCTCAACAGGGTGAAGACTTCCTCCCTAACTTTCGCAGAGGAGACATGATTTACCTCTATGCATACAAGAAGAAGGAGGCTCCTGACGTCAGGAAGAGTATTCTCTTCAAAGGTTCTCTACAGGAGATACACAGTGACAAACTTGTTGTACACCTCAATGACGGACAGCAAAACCCTAACCTTATCTGCGGAGACTACTTCGCCATTGAACATGCGGGGAGTGACATCGGTGGTACATCGGCTATCAGAAGTCTACACACCTTCATCACCTCAAGTGAAGAACGGCGTCAGCTGCTTTTAGGACAACGTGTGCCACGCAGCGACAAGTCGCTTACCTTGTCTCGTAGCTACCACCCCGATTATGATGAAATCGTCTTGAAAGCAAAGCAAGCACAGGACTATTTTCTTCTTATCGGTCCTCCTGGTACGGGTAAGACTTCACAGGCTCTGCAGTTCCTTGTACGTGAAGAGCTGGCTGGCAACATCTATTCGCAATCAGCAGCAGCTTGTATAACGAATGTTTCTATGTCTAACAACCCATCAGAAACCATCAACACCCAACACTCAACACCCACCCCCCAACCATCCATCCTTCTCCTTGCATATACAAATCGTGCTGTCGATGAGATTTGTAATATGCTGACTGAGAACGAACTCGACTACATCCGCATAGGTAACGAGTTCAGTTGTGATCCGAAATACAGTGATCATCTATTGAAGGAGGTGTTAGATGAGAATGCAACCCTCAACAGTATCAAGTCTACCTTGGTTGCAGCTCGCATCGTAGTAGCCACTACCTCTACAATGAACAGTAATGCTTCGCTCTTTAACATCAAGCATTTTGACCTCGCTATCATCGATGAAGCAAGTCAGATATTAGAGCCTAATGTGATTGGACTACTGTCTGCCCGACATGGAGAAGAGCGTGCAGTAGATCGGTTTATACTAATAGGCGACCATAAACAACTGCCTGCGGTAGTGCAGCAACAAGACTCTTTAGAGATGGATGAGAGCCATCAGATTCTCAAAGACATCCATCTCTTATCCTGTGCTAATTCCTTGTTTGAGAGACTTATCCTTACCGAACGGGTAGCTGGAAGAACTGATTTTATTGGTACACTACACAAGCAAGGACGCATGCACCCCGCTATCGCCGATTTTGCCAATCGTAAGTTCTATGCTAAAGAACGGTTGGAGTGTGTTCCATTAGCCCACCAGTTGGAAGAAACATTAGCCTACAACGAAGCAAGCGAAGACGAAACTGACGAGCTGTTAAAGGCGCATCGTATGATATTCATCCCTTCAAAACCTTGTAGACAACTGAATATATCAGAGAAGGTAAACATGGAGGAGGCTCGTATCATTACTGACCTGCTTAAACGACTATACCGACAACTTGGCAAGGACTTCGATGCACAGAAATCTGTTGGGGTCATTGTGCCTTATAGAAATCAGATTGCAATGATTAGAAAGGAGATAGAGAAACTTGGTATTCACGAACTTGAAGAAATCAGTATAGACACTGTTGAACGCTATCAGGGTAGCCAGCGTGATATTATCCTGTATTCGTTCACTATTCAAAGTCGCTATCAACTTGACTTCCTGACGGCCAACACCTTCTATGAAGATGGTTTGCCTATTGACCGTAAACTGAATGTTGCTATCACGAGAGCCCGCAAACAGCTAATTCTAACAGGTAATGAACCGACATTAAGACAGAACCAACTCTTTGAGGAACTCATTGACTATATCAAAGAGAAGGGCGGATACTATACGTGGGGATAGATAAGGTGAGGAAAAAGGATATATGGTAACATTTCTTGCTATGGCTGTACACAAGGGATGTGGGGCATAGTCTCTAATAGTGCTGAGGATTAAAAGGCATCTTGTAGATTATCAACTCTGTTGTAAGTTAGTATCAGAAAGGAGTTACACAACCGCATATAAACCTAATGGAGAAAGTGGGTAGGACTCGTTATAACAATCTACAACATACGTGTTTTGGCTTAAAAGTAAGCCTAATTACGGCATCTAATTTACGAAATGAGAATTAACAAGCTTCCTCCTGCCGTTATTCAACTGATTTTCCGTAACTTTGCAAACAGATAAAAAGTAATAAAAGATGAAGATAGAAGCGCAAATTACCATTGCTGCACTTGCAGCTGTCAAGGAGTTATATGGGACAGAAGTCCCAGAGAAGATGATTCAGTTGCAGAAAACACGCAGCGACTTTGAGGGTAACCTCACACTCGTAACATTCCCACTACTGAAGACTTCACACAAGAAGCCCGAGGACACGGCACAAGATATAGGTGAATACTTGAAGAAGAACTGCAAGGCTGTGGCTGATTTCAACGTTGTTAAGGGTTTCCTTAACCTTGTTATTGCACAAGCAGCATGGACGGGTCTGTTGAACGACATCAACGCTGACGAAAAGTTCGGCGAGAAGCCGGTGACAGAGGAGAGTCCTTTGGTGATGATTGAATACTCTTCACCTAACACTAATAAGCCTCTCCACCTCGGACATGTACGTAACAACTTGCTCGGTTGGTCGTTGGCACAGATTATGGAGGCTAACGGTAACAAGGTGGTAAAGACGAATATCGTTAATGACCGTGGTATCCACATCTGTAAGTCTATGTTGGCTTGGCAGAAGTGGGGCAATGGTATCACACCAGAGCAGGCTGGCAAGAAGGGCGACCACTTGATTGGTGACTTCTACGTACTCTTCGACAAGCACTACAAAGAGGAGTGCAAGCAACTGCAGGAGCAGTATGAGAAAGAGGGTATGACAGCCGATGAAGCAAAGGAAAAGGCTGAACACGAGGCTCCACTGATTAAGGAGGCACACGACATGCTCGTGAAGTGGGAAGCTAACGACCCAGAGATTCGTGCTTTGTGGGAGAAGATGAACAACTGGGTATATGCTGGTTTCGACGAGACTTACAAGGCTATGGGCGTTGGATTCGATAAGATTTACTACGAATCAAACACTTATCTTGTTGGTAAGAAGAAGGTGGAAGAAGGTCTTGCAAAGGGTCTCTTCATCCGCAAAGAAGACAACTCTGTATGGGCTGACCTCACTGACGAGGGCTTAGATCAGAAACTCTTGTTGCGTAAGGACGGTACATCGGTTTATATGACACAGGATATTGGTACGGCAGAGATGCGTTTCAACGACTTCCCTATCGACAAGATGATTTATGTTGTTGGTAACGAACAGAACTACCACTTCCAAGTTCTCTCTATCCTCTTGGACCGTTTGGGCTTCAAGTGGGGTAAAGACCTTGTACACTTCTCATATGGTATGGTTGAATTGCCAAACGGTAAGATGAAGAGTCGTGAGGGAACAGTTGTCGATGCAGACGACCTTGTTGCATCAATGATTGAGAACGCAAAGAGTCTTAGCGAGGATAAGGTGAACAAGTTGGAAGGTATCACAGAGGAAGAGAAGAACGAGATTGCACGTATCGTGGGTATGGGCGCCTTGAAGTACTTCATCCTTAAGGTTGATGCGCGCAAGAATATGCTCTTCAACCCAGAGGAGTCTATCGACTTCAATGGTAACACTGGACCATTCATTCAGTACACCTACGCACGTATCCGCAGCATTCTCCGTAAGGCTGAGGCGCAGAATATCACCTTGCCTACATCACTCAATGACGATGCTCCACTCAATGACAAGGAGATTGCCCTCATCCAGAAACTCAACGACTTCGGTGCTGCAGTTGCACAGGCTGGTATTGACTATAGCCCAAGCGGTATTGCTAACTACTGCTATGAGCTGACTAAGGAGTTCAACCAGTTCTATCATGACTACAGCATCCTCAACGCTGATACCGAAGCAGAGAAGATTACCCGCCTTGTGATTGCCAAGAATGTGGCTAAGGTCATCAAGAATGGTATGGCACTGCTCGGTATTGAAGTGCCTGAGAGGATGTAAAGCCCCACCCCGACCCTCCCCAAAGGGGGAGGGAGGCAAAATGGGTAAGGTGGGATAAAAGTAAAAAACATTAGGCTATGTACATCTATGAAACGGCTGATGAGATAGAGTATGAACTGCTGAAAGCAAATGCTATCAAGAACAGGCAGCACTCTACACAAGCAGAAAACCTACTTTGGTTATACCTAAAAGGAAAACAAAGTGGTCACAAGTTTCGTAGACAACATATCATCGGACAATATATTGCCGACTTCATCAACCTTAAGTATAAACTTATTGTTGAAATTGATGGTAAGTATCATTTTAATGATGAACAGATTATAAAGGATGAGGAACGGACTCGTGACCTTGTGCAATGGGGTTATACTGTCATCCGATTCACTAATGAGGAAGTCTTCAACCATAGGGAAGAAGTTATCAAGAAGATTAAAGAAACTATAATGGCAATAGACTCACAGAATACAAATCAATCAGGTGGTTCTCCGCAAAATACACAGACGAGTTCTCAAACTAATACTCAGTCTGGCATCCAACCACAGCAGACTGGGGCTTCCCCCCTTTCGGGGGGATTGAGGGGGGCTGGTGCTTGGGCTGTTGACGCCGCTTGTTCTGGCAATCCGGGACCGATGGAGTATCAATGTGTTGACCTACAAACTGGTGCAAGAGTCTTCCATTTTGGTCCAGTTATGGGAACAAACAATATTGGTGAGTTCCTCGCTATTGTTCATGCTTTGGCACTAATGGAGAAGCAAGGTATCAAGGATAAGGTTATTTATAGCGACTCTTATAATGCTATCTTATGGGTGAATAAAAAACGTTGTAAGACCACACTTGTCCGCAATGCAAATACCGAACAACTTCATCAAGTCATTTCTCGCGCGGAACATTGGCTCCAAACGCATAAGGTTACAACACCTATTATAAAGTGGGAAACTAAGCAGTGGGGTGAGATTCCTGCCGACTTTGGTAGGAAGTAAAGCCCCACCCCGACCCTCCCCGAAAGGGGAGGGAAACAAATTAGCATA
>ERZ1674242.111-NODE-111-length-6970-cov-3.409111_pt1 | contig 6970 bp, 4 predicted proteins | sample MGYA00581202_ERZ1674242 | MGnify/ENA primary metagenome ERZ1674242 (study PRJEB41354, sample SAMEA4873293) | human saliva metagenome | biome: human-associated habitat [ENVO:00009003]; feature: mouth environment [ENVO:08000002]; material: saliva material... | reverse complement strand
TATGTTGCGATTACAATCGGGGTTCGAGTTAGATTACGCTAACATATATAATGAAAGTTGCATACAAGAGCGAGATGTAAATAATTTTGAACGAGCTATACAGAATGTGTGGCGTCATACAAATATTTTACGTTCTACCGGCTTTGAAGAAGGCCATGTTTCTAAAGATGGTTTACCTGAACCTGTATTGTTTTATCAGCTTCCATACATTTCGGAAGACGGTATCAATACACCAGATATGTTGAAACGTCTTTACGAATTGCGTGACTATGCGCGTCATAATATTGATACAGTCGTGTCTGTAGGCATTGGCGGCTCCTATTTAGGGAGCAAGGTTATTTTTGATGTTCAATGTGGTGCTTTTTGGAATAATTTAAGTACAGAAGAACGCAATGGATATCCACGGATGTACTTTGCTGGGTTTAATGTGGATGGCGACTATTTAGCAGGTCTTATTCGTACCTTAGAATATCAAGCTCAGAAAAAAGGTCCTGACTATAAGGTGATGCTTGTTATTACCTCCAAGTCTGGTTCTACAATCGAACCAATGGCTAACTTCATGATTTTGGAGAAGGCTTTACAAGATCGCAACATTAACTATGAAGTAGTAGCTGTAACAGATGTATCTGATGATGAACATCCTACAATTTTAAGGGCTATGGCGCTAGAAAATAATTGGAAGACATATAGTATTCCATATGGTGTTGGTGGCCGCTTCTCTGTATTTACAGAAGTAGGCTTTGTAACGGCTGCACTTGTGGGTTTTGATATTGAAGGCTTCTTAGCTGGTGCAGCGTCTATGGATGTAGCCTGCCAAGAAGAGGATATTTTCAAAAATCCTGCTTTATTAAGTGCTTTATTAAAATATATTGCATCTGAACGGTATGGTCGTATTATTGAGGTGTTTATGCCATATAGTGACGCGCTTCACTCTTTATCCGACTGGTATGTGCAGCTTTTATCTGAATCGCTTGGTAAGATGAGTAATACATGTTTGCCATATGGTCGTACGCCAGTAGCTGCAGTAGGCACTATGGATATGCACGCTCAAGTGCAGGAACATCAAGAGGGGCGCCTTAATAAAGTCGTTCAATTTATTAAGGTTAAAGACTGGAAACACAATCTCATCGTGCCAGATACATATAGTGAATATGAACGTTTACACTCTCTATCTGATGTAGGGATTTGTGATATTTTAAATATTGCTCTAGATGCCAATAGAGAGGCCTTATCTAGTGACAATCGCTTTAACATGACTATAACTGTTCCAACGCTTAATGCATTCCATTTAGGGGAAATTATGTTTATGCATTGTTGGGCGGTTTATTTCGAGTCTATTTTTGCTGGTGTTGATGCCTTTGACCAACCAGGTGTTGAGGTCTATAAACGTCTCATCGGGCCTAAATTAGCTCGTGCAAAGGATACACATAATTCATAAGGGGGAACTATGAATATTTTAGTAACAGGTGGTGCTGGCTATATTGGGAGTCATACTGTACGTGCCTTACAACAAGCAGGTTATACACCAATCATTGTAGATAATTTATCTCGCGGACATGTAGAATCTATTCCTGAAGGGGTTACATTCTACAATATGGATATTGCAGATCCTAAGTTAGTCGATATTATGAAAGACCATAATGTCACTGGTGTTATGCATTTTGCAGCCCACTCTCAAGTTGGAGAATCCATGGTAAATCCAGCTATTTATTATGAAAATAATGTGGTTGGTTCTTATCACCTTATTGAATCTGCTCGTGCTGCAGGTGTGAAGCATTTTGTATTCTCTAGTACGGCTGCCGTATATGGTGAGCCTGAGGTGGTACCAATTCGAGAGGATGCTCAATTGCAACCAACAAATGTATATGGTCGTACTAAATTGATGATTGAAGAAATGCTATCTGATTATAGTTCTATTTATGGTTCTACATACGTAGCATTGCGCTACTTCAATGCGGCAGGTGCCGATCCATCTGGTACGATTGGGGAAGACCATCATCCAGAGACTCATTTGATTCCCCTTGTGCTCGATGCAGCTCGTGGTAAAAGAGAACATATAACTGTATTTGGTACTGACTACGATACAGCTGATGGTACATGTGTACGCGACTATATTCATGTTAATGATTTGGCAGCTGCTCATGTATTAGCCATGGACTATTTACGTAAAGGTGGAGAATCCCAAGTATTTAATCTTGGTAGTGGTAATGGCTTCTCCGTAAAAGAAATCATCGAAACTGCAAAAGAGGTTACAGGCATCGATATTCCTGTTCAATATGGTGAACGTCGTGCTGGTGATCCAGGTACTTTGATTGCTTCTTCTGAAAAAATCAAAAACTTATTTGGTTGGGATCCTAAATTCAGCAATGTAGCTGATGTTATCAAAGATGCTTGGAAATGGCATACATCTCATCCAGATGGCTTTAACAGTAAATAAAATAAGAGCAAATCTTTTTGATTTGTCAATATAATGAATGACTCTATTAGTCACCTAGGTGACTGGTAGAGTCATTTTTTTGTAGGGATTTAGAAGGGGCTCCTAGAAATAGTTCGAAGGAGGTGAATTATGAACTTACAAGACTATATAGAACAGATCAAAGGCTGGATTGGTAGACAATGTTTTCTTGTACGACACTATCGAATTGCGATTTTTATATTCTTTATACTGGCTTTAGCAATGATAGTAGTTGGCATTTTTTATCCTCACGAAGAGGAACACATCAATATTAATTCAGCTCAATCAGAGGGTACTATTGATAATCAAAGGCAGGTAGATGACTCTATTGTTAAAGGACGCTTACTATATGATGTGAGTAGTGTAGAACGGCCTCATCCTTGGCGAGAGGTCTTTAAAGATATTTCTAGTACCGATTTATTAAGCCAAAGTGATGAGACGAAAGATATGGATAATGATTTAGATACTATTAGCGATGATGAAACATCACTTAGTGATAGCAAGAAAATAAGTAATAAAAGAACTTCACGGCAACATAGAAGTACGAAGAATCAAACTATAAAGACGGATAGAAAGAATAAAGATTGGAATAGCAATATGACCCATGATGATACCAATAACTATGGTAATGAAAGTGTTCACTCCAGAACAGGTATTAATTCTAACGCGTTGGCTCTAGAACAACGGATTGAACTTGTAGGAATTATTGAAGGAAATCAAAAGATTGCTATTTTACGAAGAGGCTCAGAGGAGCAGATGGTTACAATTGGAAGTAGTTGGCAAGGGATATCAGTATCTGCTATTACTGAAAATAGCGTAGAAATCGTCGAAGGAGGTTCATCACGATGGCTAAAAATCGAGTGATCATAAAAATAGTTACACTAATAGCTATATTGACATATTTATTATTAGGAGGACCATTAGTTGTATTAGGAAATACTACAGAAGAAAAGGTAACAAATAATGTAACCAATAGTGAAATCAATACTGTAAGCAATAGTGAAACCAATACTGTAACCAATAGTGTTGAGATTAATAAAGATAAAGAACCAATTACAATATCTGTACGGAACGGATCATTAAGAGAGACTGTATTAGGCATTTGTCGAAGTTATGGTATATCAGTTATCGGTGTAGAGTCATTAAAGGGAAATATTACGGCAACCGTAAAAGGGGAGTCTCCAGAAGAGGTTATTAAAGAGCTAGGGCGGATATATCATTTTTCTGTATCAAAGCAACATAATACATTACTTATTGAATCTGATGAAGCAACACTGGAGAACAGAGAACTCTATGTACTGTCCCCAGAACACTTACCAGCAGAATCTTTGAAAGCTGTAATGGGCACCGTAGTAAAGAATGATAAAATGGCCGTACTTTCAGAACAAAATGAGGTTATTATGCATTTAACGAGCGGTGAGAAGCGACGGGTAGAAACCTTAGTCCGTGCTATCGATAAGGAGCCTAAACAAGTGCAATTAGAAGCTACGATTATTGCTATGGAGAAGTCCTATGCAAAAGAACAAGGTTTTCGTTGGTCTTGGCTCAGTTTGACTGGTCATGGTGAAGATAAGACTAATTCGTATGGGGCTGTTACCTTTGGTAAAACACCAAGTGGAGAAGCTTATAAGTTTTTTGTGAAACCTGAACTAAGTCTTATGGAAAGTTCTGGAAAAGCTGTTCTAATAGCTAAACCATCTATTATGGCCCTCAATGGTGAGACTGCACACATATTAATAGGTGAACGTATCCCTGTTATAGAAGAGTCAGAGGTGAATGGAGAGCGCAAGCGATCTACTCGCTATGAAGAGGTGGGGATTAAGTTAAACTATACTCCTATTATTACTGCAGATGGCGGTGTAGACGCAAAAATACATGCCGAGGTAAGTACACCGATTATGGTTTCGGAAATGAAAGCTTATAAAATTAGTACAAGGCAGGCTCATACTAGAGTGCGTCTACAACAAGGCGAAGTGCTTGTCATAGGTGGACTCATGGATAATCGAGACCAGCAGCAAATACAAAAGGTACCCATATTAGGAGATATTCCGTTATTGGGCAAATTATTTCGTCATAGCAGAAAATCAAAAGATTCTGTAGAGATGTTGATGTTGGTACGGGCAACTGTGGTATAATAAAGGGTAAATGATTAGGAGGTTGTGAATGGAACGCATTCGAATGATAGGCCTTGGAAAATCATTTGGGGTGCGCCAAGTATTTTCCAATGTTTCTTTTGAGATAAAAGAGGGCGATCGACTCGCCTTGGTAGGGCCCAATGGGGCCGGTAAATCTACCTTATTAAAATGCATATTAGGCTATGAGGAGCTTGATGAAGGCAATGTAGTTAAGTCTCCTGTTGCAAGTATTGGCTACTTGCAACAAGATGTAAATCTTGGTGACGATAGTTTAGCTACTGAGATTGAAAAGGCCTGGGCTGATGTACATGCATTGGAAGAGCAACTTAAAGAACTTACGAGTCGCTTAGAAACGGAAGAGGCTAGTGAAGCTGATTTACAACGCTTAGATTATTTACAAAATCGTCTAGAATGGCTTGGTGGGTATGACTATGAGCAAAAGACAAAGCGTATTGTTTATGGTTTAGGTTTTACTGATGAAGACCTAGACAAACCAGCTAATGCTTTTTCTGGTGGTCAAAAGACGCGTATTAACTTAGCAAAGGCCTTGGTTCGTCGTCCAGATTTTCTGTTTTTAGACGAACCGACAAACCATTTAGATATGGATATGCTCGAGTGGCTTGAAGGATACTTATCCGCCTATCCTGGTGGTATTCTTATCGTCAGCCATGACCGCTATTTCTTAGACCGTATCGTCACTGGCGTTGTGGAGCTAGATAATCATAAGGCTACAACGTATCGTGGTAACTATAGTCGTTATATTCAACAACGTGATGAACGGTTGAAGGCTGATATGGTGGCTTATGAGAAGCAACAAGAGTACATCAAGAAAACAGAGGCTTATATAGATAAATACCGCGCAGGTATCAAGTCTAAAATGGCGCGTGGTCGACAGTCGCAACTTAATCGATTAGAGCGTCTTGAGGCACCTGTTACTTCACATCATTTACAATTTTCCTTCCCTCCAGCAACTATGAGTGCTGATAAGGTTCTAGTCTTAGATCACTTATCTGTTGGGTATGGTGAAAGTCGCATCATTGATGATATATCTCTCGTTGTTCGTCGCGGTGAGTCTGTAGCTCTTATTGGTCCTAATGGAGCAGGTAAATCGACTCTAGTAAAAACTATTGTAGGCGAACTATTCCCTGAATCTGGTCATGTAGATATTGGCAATCGCGTACAAGTGGGTTACTTCTCACAAGAGCACGAAGAGTTACATGATTCCTGGCAGGTAGTAGACGAGATTATGAATCACTTTAACTATAGTGAAGATAAGGCTCGTAATGTACTTGGTGCATTTCTCTTTAAAGGGGATGATGTGTTTAAACTGGTCGGTGATTTATCCGGTGGTGAAAGAGCGCGTTTGGCATTGCTGAAATTATTCCTTCAAGGTGATAATCTCCTTATTTTAGACGAACCGACAAACCATTTAGATATTCCTACGCGAGAAATTGTGGAAGAAGCACTGCAACAATTTGAAGGCACTTGTTTCATTATTTCTCACGATAGATATTTCTTGGATCAAGTTTCTACAAAAACAGTAGTTCTAGATGATGGAAAAATCACTGAGTATCTCGGTAATTATTCATACTACAAGGAAAAGCTGAAAGAGCAAGAAGACTTATTAGCGATAGCTAATGAGCAGAACTTAGACGCTGATAAGGTTGAAAGCAAATCTGGTTCAGCTGACGAGCCAGCACTTTTAGCATCAGAATCTATAGAGGAAAATCAGAAGAAACCGAATGCTTATATGGTGGAAAAACAATTAGCAGAGGTGGAATCTGAAATCGCTCGCCTTGAGGCAACAATGAAGATGTACGAGGTGCAATTAGCGAATCCTGTAGTGCAACAAGATTTAGATGAAATGTCCAAAATCTCTATGCAAATTGAGGAAACTCAAAGTGAGTTAGATTCATTGTATGAGAAGTGGGAAAGATTATCTGAATAGCTTATTTAATGTATATATTATTGGGGAATTAAAATCATTATCTTTTAATTGACAAAGTATTTTAGATTCTCATAATATAGGAATAGATTTAAAGTTTTATGTTTTTAAGGAAGGGTGTAACATGAATAAATCCATGTTGAAAAAAGCAGCCATTTTTGGTCTTGCTGGTGTAATGGCAGTTGCTGCTGGTTGTGGTAGCAATAAAGATGCAGGAAATGCAAATAGCAATGAAGCTAAAATTGCATTATTGACAACAACAACTGGTGGTGCCGCAGCATATGGTGAATCCATTAAAGCTGGTGCAGAATTGGCTGTAAGCGAAATCAACGCTGATGCAAACGCTGTAAAAATTAATTTGTTAGTAGAAGATACTAAAGGTGATAAAAACGAAGCTATCAATGCGATGAACAAAGTAATTGCAAAAGATAAAGT
>ERZ1674242.101-NODE-101-length-7243-cov-4.333612_pt1 | contig 7243 bp, 9 predicted proteins | sample MGYA00581202_ERZ1674242 | MGnify/ENA primary metagenome ERZ1674242 (study PRJEB41354, sample SAMEA4873293) | human saliva metagenome | biome: human-associated habitat [ENVO:00009003]; feature: mouth environment [ENVO:08000002]; material: saliva material... | reverse complement strand
TGACCCCTACCTTAATGCGAGGGAACAAAGTCATCAACAGCGGATGGCGTTGGGTCGTTGATGGTGTAATCAAATCCACAAGCCCTAGTTATATTGTGAGGGCTGCCGACATCAACCAAAAGATGGTTTTGACAGTCTCAGCGTGGATTGATAACAAAGAGGTAGCGTCTGAGCAGTTGACTCTTATCAATACGTCTGATGGTTCAAGAGGTGAACCTGGTGCTCCAGGGCCTAAAGGAGATCCTGGACCAAAAGGCGATAAAGGGGACAAAGGGGCTATTGATGAAACCCAGCTAAAAGAAATCAAGACAAGTATTGACTCTAAAGCCGACCAAGGGCTAACTCAGCAACAGCTCAACGCTCTAAATGAGAAAGCTGGACTTATTCAAGCTGAGCTTGAGGCTAAAGCTAGCGCTGACACGCTTGACAACTGGATAAAGGCTTACAAGGACTTTGTCCAGTCTAACGAGACATCGAGGGTACAAGCTGAGAAAGATTTGATTGCAGCTAGTCAGCGTGTCTCTAATATTGCTAAGGATCTTGGAGAATTATCTGATCGCTGGAATTTCATTGATACTTATATGAGCTCGTCAAATGAGGGTCTTGTCATTGGTAAGAATGATGGTAGCTCTAGCATGATGTTCAATCCAAACGGAAGAATTTCAATGTTTAGCGCTGGTGTCGAGGTTATGTATATCTCTCAAGGTGTAATCCACATCGAGAACGGTATTTTCTCTAAGACTATCCAGATAGGGCGTTTTAGAGAAGAGCAGTATCATATTAACCCTGACATGAACGTCATTCGTTATGTAGGATAGAAAGGAGCGAAATGCCAAGATTTAGTAATTCAAGTAACAGCTTATATTTGAATGTGTATATTGATGAAGCTTCAACAGATATTTCAGCTAATACTTCAACCATCAACTGGCAGTTAACAGTTAGTCGTTATACGTACTATCACACATTCAATAAACAGGGAGACAGCACGTTGTCTCTGACTTTGGACGGCCAAAATGTGCATTCTAGCAATCCGATTTGGGAAGTTTGGGACGGCGAGGTCACTCTCGCTAGTGGCTCAAGCACAATCTCACATAACTCAGACGGTAAGAAGACACTGCCTTTCTCATGTACGTTCAATCCTAACAATGGTTTACATGGAACTATCACAGTTTCAGGAAACCTCGGTCTGACTGCTATCCCACGTTCAAGCTCCGTAAGCGTGAGCGCTGGAGTTATTGGTAGTTCAGTTACTATCAATATCAATCGTCAAAGCTCCACTTTCAAGCATACAGTGCGCTATTCATGGGCTGGCAAGTCAGGGACGATTGCAACGAATGTAGACACATCCACTAGCTGGACGATACCTCTTGACTTTGCAAACGACATCCCAAACTCAGCAAGCGGTACAGGGACAATCTACGTTGATACCTACTCAGGCTCTACCAAAACAGGAACGCAGTCAACCACACTGACGGCAAGCGTGCCAGCGAATGTGAAACCTACATTTTCAGGGATTTCATTGTCTGACCTAAACAGTGCAGCTCAAAACCTCATCCCAAACGGAAGCACGTTCATTCAGGTAATCTCTAACATCAAGGTTGCATTTAATGGCGCAGTCGGTTCCTACGGCTCGTCTATCACTGGATATTATGCTGAAATAATCGGCAAAAACCAGTCTACAAGCTCAAACGGTGGGAGCCTGGGTATTATGAACTATCACGGCACAATCAAAATCAGAGCGAGCGTGTCTGATAGCCGTGGCAGATGGTCTGATACTAGAGAGGTATCTGTAACCGTTCTTGAGTATTTTGCTCCTGCTCTTAGCTTTAGCATAGCCAGAACGGGCTCAACCTCTAGCACCTTGACCGCTACGAGAAATGCCAAAATCGCCCCTCTGACGGTCTCAGGCAGCCAAAAGAACACTATGACCTTGACTTTCAAAGTTGCTCGGCTTGGGACTACTAATTTTCAAGTAGACACAGGACCAGCCACTGGATCCTGGACAAGTATCTCAAACCTAGTCAATTCTCAGGCTAATCTTGCTGGCAATTATCTAGCTAATCAATCGTGGGTTGTAATCGGAACGCTCGAGGACAAGTTCACACGGTCTGATTTCATGGTCAACGTGGCCACAGAGAGCGTAGTTTTGTCTTATGATCGGTCAGGGGTTGGGGTCAACAAAATCCGTGAACGTGGGGCGCTGGATGTAAAGGGTGATATCTATGCGAATGACAATCCTATCCAACAGTATCAAATCACTGACAATAACGGATGTGGAAAACTCATCAAACAGGATTTCAACAACATGAAAGATACTGGTTTTTGGTGGATAGACGGCAACTCTCAAAATAATCCATTTGGGGCTTGGGGGATGTTAGAAGTATTCAGACCTAACCCTAATTCTCAGGAATGTATTCAACGTTTCACCACATCGTTTGGTTATATGGCAGTTAGAGAGAATGGCTTTGATAATAATTGGAGGCCATGGCGCTATGTCGCTCAACAGTCAGAGTCAACTAACAATGCTGACTATGTCAGCTCAAAAAAACTAGCTACAAGAAAAATCGAGCTAGGATGGTATGTGAATGGCACTGCTACAAGAAATGGCAACATGGTTACAATTTCAACAGAAAGAAAAATTACAAATATCAACACAGTTTCAGACTATCGAGAAGTCAAAGAAACAATCCCATCTGGATTCAGACCAACTCAAGAGGTTAACTTTATCTTACAAGGATTGTCTGACTCAACAGTAACTGGAACGGCTATCTTGCACCTTGCAACAGATGGTAAAATCCGTCTTACAAGTAAATCTCAAGGAAATAAGTATTGGACAGGCACAATAACTTATATTACAAATGACCCTTACCCTTAATAAATGAAAGGAATATATATGAAATTAGAGTACGGGACAAAGTCCCAAGAATTTGATGCAAGTGGAAAAGCATCCGCTACAAAGGTCACACTTGTTAATTCAGATGGCGCAATCGTACCTATCTTGCTACCGGCTGATAAAATCAGTTTGTCTAATACTGAACTCTTTGAGTTGGCACTCGAGGCTCTCTACCAAGAGAATTTCCCAAACCGAGCAGAAACCGAAAAATTCAACAAGGTAGATGAGCAAATTCAGAAAAACAAAGAGATGACCGCTAAGATGGAGCAGGCTACTACTGAAAATAAGGAAAACCTTGACACAGTCTCAGCTATCACTGAGGTTCTCATCGCCTTGGCCATCTCTCAAAACGGAGGGATGCCTACCAATGCTTATGCCAAGGTAGCAGCGTTTATCAAGCCACTTGCAAAAGACCGCCGCTACTCAAATGGTGACATCATCTCAGGTGCTTATCCATTTGATACCAATCCAAAATGGCCAAAGGGCACATTGACTATCTTTAAGTTCCAGATGCAGGATAATGAGGGCTATACATACAAGGAGCAGTCACTATCTGATATGCTTCAGCAAGGCGTGCTTACTGTGGTCATGCCACGCATTGATTAGAAGGAGGTTGTATGCCAGGTTATGAACGATTTCTCGTACAGATCTTTATCACCCTCATTCCTGTGATTGGTCTTTATTTTTCGATGAAAGATAAAGCAACCAAGCAGGAGAATCGCCTAACGATTTTAGAGAAAGATATTGAGAATTTGCACGAGTTCAAGACATCGGCCAACAAAAGGCTCGATAACCACGACGAACAAAACAAGGCTATCTTGGTTCTAGCTGAGCAAGTAAAATCGCTTGGTGAGGATGTAAGAGAGCTTAAAAGCTTGATTCAAAATAAACAACAATAAAAGGAGAAACTCAAAATGATTAACTGGAAATTGCGCTTGCAAAACAAAACAACACTCATTGCTCTTCTTGGAGCAATCTTCCTTATGGCTCAGCAGTTCGGGCTTGAAATTCCCAAAAATATCCAGGATGGTGTGAACACATTCGTTTACATTCTTGTATTGATTGGCGTTGTAAATGACCCAACAACTGCAGGAATTTCTGATAGCAAACGTGCTCTTGAATACTACGAACCAAGCGAGGACTAGGAGAGAATAATGAAGAAAAACGACTTATTCATCGACGTATCTAGCCACAATGGATACGATATTACAAATATTTTGGAGGATATGGGTACACAGAATACTATTATCAAAGTTTCTGAAAGTACAAATTACCTAAACCCTTGCCTGTCTGCTCAAGTTGAGCAATCCAATCCTGTTGGATTCTATCATTTTGCTTGGTTTGGTGGTGACATCGAAGAAGCTGAGCGAGAGGCACGATACTTCCTTGATAATGTGCCCCAAAAAGTAAAATACTTGTGTCTTGATTACGAAGATCACGCTAGCGGAGATAAACAGGCAAATACAGATGCTTGTATTCGCTTCATGGAAATCCTCAAAGAAAATGGCTATGAGCCAATTTATTACAGCTACAAGCCATTCACGCTCAATAATATCTATTATGAGCAGATTCTTGAGAAATTCCCAAACAGCCTTTGGATTGCCGGCTATGGGCTAAATGATGGAAATGTTGATTTTGAATATTTTCCATCAATGGACGGTATCTGCTGGTGGCAATATTCTTCAAATCCGTACGACAAAAACATTGTTTTACTAGATGACGAAGAAGCTAAACCCAAATGGAAAAAGAATGATACCGGATGGTGGTATGAATACCCTGACGGCTCTTATCCAAAAGAAGAGTGGGAAAAGATTGATGGTACCTGGTACTACTTCAATGAGAGAGGTTATTCAATAGCTTCTCGATGGTTGAAGGATGATGGAAAATGGTACTACCTCAAAGAAAACGGCGCAATGGCCGTTGGTTGGGTTCTTGTGAATAGTAAATGGTACTATCTTGATGCTTCAGGAGCGATGGTCACTGGCTGGGTTCAATACAAGGACAAACTATACCATCTCAAAGAAGAGAACGGCGAAATGTCCTCAAAAGAACTTGTTAAAGTTGAAGGCGGCTGGTACTACGTCAACGAAGATGGAAGCCGTTCAGACAAACCAGCACTCGACGTATTACCTGATGGACTAATCGTTACCACTAAATAATTTTTTAAAATAAAGAAAGGAAAATTTCTAAAATATTGTTCGAATTGTAACCGCAGGCACTAGCTTGCGGTTTTTTTATTTTCTCTGAAAGTACTTTCTAAAATAAAAAAACTTTAAATTTCTTTGTGTTATTTGTTGACAAACTATCTTGAATGATATATAATATACTTGTAAGATAAATAAAGGAGAAATCAAAATGAAATCACAAGTTATGACATTGGCATGGAAAATCTTCAAAAACGAAAAGAATGATGTAACATTCTCAGAAGCTTTAAAATTGGCTTGGAAAATAGTTAAACGTCAAAATATGGCTGATGATTTCTATTTCTTCCATTCTTCAAATGTGAAGTTCCAAGGAGTTAAGAAATGGTTCGCTGAGAAAGAATTTTACGGACGCAACAAGAAGGATTTAGCCTTCATGTCTGTTAGCGCAATTAGCATCAATGAATTGCTTGAAGAAACTGAAAAAGCAGTTAAGCTTGAAATCGTAACACCTTATGGAACATTTACTAAATGGTATCCAAAGAGCGTACTTGCTTAATTTAAAATCAAAGGAGAAACTAAAATGAAAATCAACAACGACATCAAAGACCTAATTTTGGAATATGTAGGACGGTACTTTAGATATGAGAATGATTTCTACAAGCTACCAGGTATCAAGTTCACTGATGCCAACTGGCAGAGATTCAAGAGTGGTGAGACCTCTATCGAGAAGATGGGCGCTGCAAGAGTTAATGCTATGCTTGATTGCTTATTTGAAGATTTTGAATTGGCTATGATTGGTAAGGCTCAAACTCACTATTATTTCAGCAATTCACTTAAAATGAATATGACATTCCACGCTTACTATGACCAATTCAAGAAGCAACAACTTATTAAATGGATTGAGAATAGTCGTGACGATATCGTCGGTGGTGCAGGCAGAATGTATACTGCTGGTGGAAACTGGATTTCTAGCGCTTATTTGGAAGTAGCTTTGGAAAGTAGCGCTTTAGAAGACGGGTACATGCTTCAAATGCGATTCAAGAACTATTCTCGTGATCCTCAACCAATTCCAGCAGGTCGCCAAAATCGCCTCGAGTGGATCGAGAAGAACTTGGAGAACATCCGATGAGGGAGAGAATAATAGGTCAGAGGTTCAATCGTCTCGTCGTCATAGAAGATGACGGGACGAGGTCTTCTAAAGGTGAAATCAAATGGCTCTGTCAATGTGATTGTGGAAATCTGTATCATGCGCTCGGATATAGATTAAGAAACGGTCTAACGAAATCTTGTGGATGTCTTAATGATGAGAAGAAGCGTGAGCGCTTCAAGGATTTGACGAGTACAGAAACAGAAAATTTCAAGGTTATCGATAGGGCATACTCGAAGAATCAGCGTGTGTGGTGGAATTGCATTTGTAAGCATTGTGGTGCAAGCGTGATTCTCAATAATAATCTAATCAATCATCAGACCTCTTGTGGATGTAGACGTGGAGCAACCAAGGATTATATGGACTCTATTCGAGACCCTGAGAGTCGAAAATCTACGAAGCCAACCGCTAGAAGTAGCACGGGCGTTCGAGGCGTCTATTTTAATAAGCGAAAGAAAAGATATCAGGTATTCATCAACGTGGATAAGAAGCCAAAATATCTAGGGAGCTACGCTTCCTTGGAAGAAGCTACCAAAACCCGAAGAGAAGCTGAAATCGAATATGGATATAAACAAAAACAGTGATTTTTTTCACTGTTTTTTTATTTTTTCTACGAATAGATAAGTAGGAGGAAGAAATATGAACATTTTGAAGATTGAACTTGCAACTGTAGAGCAGACAGAATTAGGGTTTGAGCATTGGGTAGATGTGACTTATCAGGTGCCGATTTTGAAAAATGAGTACACGGTCAAGTTGTTGCTGCTCTTTGATTTTGAAATCGAAGATGACAAAGTGATTGAATATCTGGTCACTACCTGGAAGTATCGTGATCTCGTGTTGCATTCAGTGCGGATGTATGAGATGGAGAGAGAAGGGGCAAAAAAGGGGCAAAAATGTCGTAAATGTCTGTAAAACGATGTAAAAAGTCAACTTTGCTCTCGCTTTAAAGCTCTAAATTTCAACGTATTGTGAAACAGTGTAAATTATCGTATTGCCTATAACTGTTGTGTGCTCTTTTTTTCGTGCTTTTTCCGAATAAATAAGATAGAATAATCTAGA
>ERZ1674242.100-NODE-100-length-7249-cov-3.245204_pt1 | contig 7249 bp, 4 predicted proteins | sample MGYA00581202_ERZ1674242 | MGnify/ENA primary metagenome ERZ1674242 (study PRJEB41354, sample SAMEA4873293) | human saliva metagenome | biome: human-associated habitat [ENVO:00009003]; feature: mouth environment [ENVO:08000002]; material: saliva material... | reverse complement strand
ATTTACCTTATATCTTGATATGATTTCTCCTTACGTGGCAAAACGTAGTAAACAACATGATATGCTCAGTAAAATGGATGTTACTTTTCAATGGGGAACTAAGGATGGTCATGAAATTGTAATTATGAATCCTAAACTTAAACAAACTGGACTGATTAATTTTACAAGAAGTATGTTGTCCTTAGCGCCTATTGTTTATAAATTGTTGTATCCGTTCATATATTTGTTCAATAACCGCATGGGTATATACGAATATAAGCGGAATCTGTGATATGACTCATAATATATGAGGTGAATATGAGTAAAAAGCAAACACCTATGATGGAGCAGTATTTAGATATTAAATCTAGATACTCTGAAGAATTATTGTTCTTTCGATTAGGTGATTTTTATGAATTATTTAATGAGGATGCTTTAGTCGCATCACGTGAACTTAATATTACCTTAACAGGTCGTCCTACAGGAGATGAGGAACGCACACCGATGTGTGGCGTTCCTTTTCATGCGGCTGAAAGCTACATAGAAACGCTTGTAAAAAAAGGATATAAAGTTGCTATCTGTGAACAACTAGAAGATCCTAAAGCAGTTAAAGGCATTGTTAAGCGGGATGTTATTAAAGTTGTTACTCCTGGTACAGTGATGACAGAAAATGGTAACGATGCACGGTCAAATAACTTTTTATCATTATTTTATATGGTAAAAGATACGTGGATTCTTGTGTTTTCTGATGTATCTACAGGGGAAGTTATTTGGCACCGCATCACTGATTGTGAAAAACGCAGTGATATGTACGATGCACTCAGCATGTATAGACCCACTGAAATCATATTGCCTGAAGGAACGATATTACCGCAAGATATTCGGGATTTTATTGAAAATCAATTTAGTAATGTCGTATTTTCTCCTTTTTCTACATACTATACACAACGTGAAGTAGCTGAAAAAGCTGTAACTCATTTCGGTGATTTAGGCCTTATGGAAGAGGATGTATGGGAAGCTTTAGGTTATATGCTTTTATATTTAGAGGATATCATTAAATCTGAAATTTCTCATATCAACTATGTACATCAATTAAGTGTAGGTAATCGCCTTATTCTTGATACATCTTCTTTGCGGCACCTTGAAATTACTCATAATTTACGCGATGGTGGACAAAAAGGTACTTTACTGGATGTACTAGATCGTACGTTGACACCAATGGGGGCACGCCTTTTAAAACAATGGCTTGAAAGTCCATTAACTGATATAAATCAAATACAACGTCGTCAAGCAGCCGTTTCAGAACTTATTACACGCGGTGCTGAACGTTCTCATATTCGTAACTTTTTAGATTGTATTTACGATTTTGAACGCATCGTTGGTCGTGTTGAAACCGGATCTGTGTCTCCTAGAGATTTAACGGCTCTTCGTGAGTCATTAGCAGTTCTACCTGATATTAAGAATGTATTAGGTACATGTTCAAGTCTAGCTTTAACATCTATTAATGAGCGCATGCAAGATCATAAAGATATTTATGACTTATTATGTCGAGCTATTGCAGAGCAACCAGCGTTGACATTAAAAGACGGTCGTGTTATTAAAGATGGATTTAATGCTGATTTAGATGAGCTACGTTCTTTAGCGACTAATAGCGAGCAATGGCTTGCTAAGATGGAAGCGGATATTAAAGAAGCTACAGGGCTTTCAAAAATTAAGACTGGTTACAATAAAGTGTTTGGTTACTATTTCGAGGTATCCCATAGTAAATCAGAACAAGTACCAGACTATTTCATACGAAAACAAACCCTGGCCAATGCTGAACGCTATATTACGCCTGAGTTAAAAGAGTTTGAAATTAAAATTCTCAGCGCAAAAGATAAAATCATCGCTTTAGAGCACGAACTATATCAACAATTGCGTAATGATATTAAACTCGTTATCAAAGATGTGCAAGAAACGGCTCGTGCTCTTGCAGACCTTGATGTATTATGCTCATTAGCATTAGTTGGATACGAAGAAAACTATATTTGTCCAACTATTGTGATGAATGGTCAAATCAATATTCGTGATGGTCGTCATCCAGTTATTGAAAAGTTTTTAAAACGAGAGGTATTTGTACCAAATGATATCGTTCTAAATCATGATGATGAGGAATTCTTACTCATTACAGGCCCTAATATGGCAGGTAAATCTACTTACATGCGTCAAGCGGCTATCTTAATGATTATGGCACAGATTGGTTCCTTTATCCCTGCTCGTGAGGCATCTATCTCACCTGTGGATCGTATTTTTACACGTGTCGGTGCTAGCGACGATATTTCTACTGGTCAAAGTACGTTCATGGTAGAAATGAAAGAGGTAGCGTATATTTTAGAAAATGCTACCCATAATAGTTTAATTATTCTCGATGAAATTGGTCGGGGTACGAGTACCTTTGATGGTTTGAGTATCGCACAAGCCGTAGTGGAACATATTTGTAAGCATATTCATAGCAAGACTTTATTTGCAACGCACTACCATGAATTGATTTGCTTAGAAGAAAGCTATAGTAAATTAAAAAATTATACCGTTGCAGTTAAAGAAAAAGGGAAAGATGTTGCTTTCTTGCGTCGTATCATTAAAGGTGGTGCAGATCGCAGTTATGGTATCCATGTTGCCAGACTGGCGGGCCTACCTAACTCTGTATTAAAACGAGCTGAAGTGATTTTAGAATCCTTGGAAGATCAAAGTCATGATGCAAGTGACTTAAATAATCGAGTTATGGGTGCTCAACTTACTAATGTGGCAAAACCAGCGGTTAAGCAAGTTAGTGATTCTCCACTAGGCAATTTATTTACCCATTCCGTAGTAGATAGCTTACTGGAAGTCGATGTAATGAGCATGACTCCAATTGAAGCATTAAATAAATTATATGAACTACAAGAGGAGGCTCGTAAAGGAGGCGGGAAATAATGGCAACCATTCACGTATTGGATGAAACGACAATCAATAAGATAGCTGCCGGTGAAGTCGTTGAACGTCCCGCATCAGTTATTAAAGAGCTCATTGAAAACTCTATTGATGCGTCTGCCACTAATATTGAGGTTGAAATTGGTGAAGGCGGTGTGGCCTATATGCGGATTACTGATAATGGTATCGGTATGACGGAGGAAGATGCTCGTTTGGCGATTCTACGTCATGCAACCTCTAAAATTCAACAAGTAGAGGACCTCTTTGATATTGCGTCCCTAGGCTTCCGTGGGGAGGCTTTGGCTAGTATTGCCTCTGTATCTCATTTCTCTTTGACTACTCGTAAAGCAGACTCTGATTTGGGGACTCGTATTACTGTTGATGGCGGCACCTTTACCGATTGCATTCCTTATGGTGCGGCACCTGGTACAACTATCGAAATTAAAGATTTATTTTATAATACGCCGGCTCGTCGTAAATTCTTAAAAACGGAGCGTACAGAAGCCTCTAAAATTCAAGATATTGTAGGGAAATTAGCTCTAAGTAATCCACATATTTCTTTTAAGCTTATCATAGATGATCGGGTAGCTATTATCACACCAGGAAATGGCGATATTAGTGATACTGTAGCTGCACTATATGGATATAAAACTAAAGATGATATTTTTACTGTTGCCTATGAAAGTGATTCTATCTATATCGATGGCGTAGTGAGTAAGCCCACACTTCTTAAAAGTACAAGGATATGGCAGACCATTATCGTCAATAATCGCGTGATTTCTGATAAAACCATAATGAAGGCTATCGATAATGCATACCATGCACTATTGCCGAAAAATGGTCATCCTTTGGTGGTACTAAATATTACTGTTCCTGCGAGAATGGTTGATATAAACGTACATCCTCGGAAGAGTGAAGTTAAATTCTCAGATGATAAGATTATATTTAAAGCCGTATATCACGGTATCTTAAATGCTTTAAATAATCCACTCCATGAGAGATACGAACGAGAGTCATCATCTTATATGACGGGTACAGTTGCTAACATATCCGATAAATATGGTAATGATATTGCTAGTAATAGTGATATTAAGAATTTTAGTTCTAATAGTACATTCTTAGCTGGTAATACTACTTATGATTCTTATCAAGCACCTACTGTTGTACACGATTCGATGCAGTCAGCTGAACATATAGCAACAGCTATAGATTATGATAAGGTTTTTGGTGGACGCCGTACAAAAGGCTATGAAGTCATGCGCGGTGAAACTTCGCAGTTTGTGGAAAACCTTAAAACAAAGGGGTATACACCACCTGCACCTAAGGCTACTTATGAACAATCCTCTTTTGTAGATAAAAGTTTTGAAGCTGTTCCTACTGCTTACACTAGTTATACTTCGGAAGATGTAGAGAAGTTTAAATTTTTGTCTCACGATATTCGTAACGAAGAGATAGAAGATCGTACAATTCAAAACTCGGGCTTTTTACCAATGGGTCAAGTTGCATCTTGTTATATATTAGCTAAAAAAGGTGATGATCTATATATCATAGATCAACATGCTGCACATGAGCGTGTGCGTTATGATAAGTTGTGTAAGTCTTCTGAATCGATTCCTATGCAATCTATTTTGGTTCCTCAGTATAGTGAGGCCACAAATGATGAAATGAATTTAGTAGAGGAAGAACGAGAAACATTACTTGATCTTGGCTTTGATGTAGAGTTAGGTGGTCCTACTAAGATAAAATTAGTAGGGGCTCCAGTAGATTTAGTAGAGTCAAAAGCATTTGAAATTCTGCAATATATATTCTCTTACTTACATGATCATCAACAGCCTACTAAGGCCCAATTACGACATGAAATGTTAGCTTATGCATCTTGTAGAGGGGCCATCAAGGCAGGTCATAATTTAAATATGTATCAAATGACTACCTTAATTGAGGACTTATTTAGTACCGAAAAACCATATGTATGTCCTCATGGTCGTCCTACGATTATCAAATTTACACCTGATGAATTAGGTAAATTATTCTTACGGTCTTAATATGAATATATTAACTACAGCTCAAAAATCTAATGAGGCCATTCAAGAGGAAGCCAAAGCTTTGGCTTCCTCTATGCATATGGCCTATATAAAAAGAGGAAAATTATCTATACCAGCATTATTTAATGCTCATCCATGTGATTTTATTGCTGTTCTTTCTGGTAATGGCTTAACTATTCATTTTCCTGATAATCAGCAACATAGCTTTCATTTATCCATGGCTCAATTACGTATACTACGTTTGCAACGTGGAGAAGGAGATCATTTAATTAATGCTGTTCAGACAATACTAAGTACTAATGAAATAACTGATAAAGAAGAATTTTCGTTTCTTGATTGTACAATTGGTCTTGGTAGTGACAGTATCGTCATGAGCTATGCTTTTCCTCAGGCTAAAATAAAAGGTCTAGAAGGTTCTCTATCTATATGGCTTGCCACATCTTATGGTTTAGCTCATTATTCGCATAATGTGAAAAGTGTGACGGACGCATTACGTCGTATTGAGGTAAGTTATGATACCTTTGAAAACTATGTACCTAATCTACCAGATGAAAGTATAGATATTATTTATTTTGATCCTATGTTTGAGGTCCCTGTAGAGGATAGTCCTCAATTTAAACCACTTCGTGGACATACTGTGGAAAGTCGTATTGATGATAAAATTATGGAGGAAGCTATGCGTGTTGCCTCTTATGGTGTTATTATTAAAGAACGACCATTTAGTTCTGTCTTTCAGAAATATCCACCTCACCAATGGGTAGGGGGAAAATATAGCCGTATAGGTTATGGAGTATATATGAAGGAGTTATTGTGAATCCCTTAATTACCATCGTTGGACCTACTGCGGTAGGCAAAACAGATCTTACCTTGGACTTAGCAGAACATCTGCATGCTGAGGTTATTTCTGGTGATGCTTATCAGGTTTATAAACAACTCAATATTGGTACCGCTAAACCATCGGTGGATGAACTTAATCGGGTGAAACATCATCTCATCGATATACTGGATCCAAATGATTCATATTCGGTATCTATTTTTCAAGATCAAGCTAAAGAAATAATTGCAAGATTAAAAGATAGAAATATTCTTCCTATTCTGTCTGGTGGTACAGGACTGTATGTCCAATCATTATTGGAGAACTACAACTTTAATGATGTTAAACCTGACGAATATTTGCGAGCAGAACTCGATGAGCTCTATAGTACAAAAGGTATTGAAGGCTTACGAGAATATGCTTTCACATTAGGTAAAGAGCATAATATAGAGATACAATATAGCGACAAACATCGTTTGTATCGAGCTATTGAGATATTGCATCATGGTGATGTAGATTCGTTGCGAAATCAGACAAAAGATGGTGTATCCTATAAAGGTTCTGTTATCGGTCTCATGAGAGATCGTGATAAATTATATGAACGCATCAATTTACGCGTTGATATGATGTTTGATGCAGGTTTGATTGAAGAGGTGGAACAACTCATAAAATCTGGAGTGAATCCAGATTGCCAAGCTTTTAAAGGTATTGGCTATAAAGAGGTTGTAGACTATATAAATGACAATATAACATTAGATGAGTGTCGTGACTTAATTAAGAAGAATACACGTCACTTTGCTAAGCGCCAAATTACATGGTATAAACGTATGCCATATATAGAATGGATACATATTGATAGCAATACATCTAAAGATTTTATATTTAATAAAGCTATGGATTTAATCCGTAGAGAAGGATTAGCATGACATTAGAAGAAATACGCAGTAAAGCCCTAGAAATGGCTGAACCAGAATTTAAGAAATTTGAACCTATTGCATTGGCCAATACAAAAAAAGTATTAGAAGCCTTTAAGGAATGCCAAGTATCTGATTATCATTTCACTGGTACTACTGGTTATGGATATAACGACGTAGGGCGTGAAAAATTAGATGAAGTATTTGCCTATGTATTTAAAGGTGAAAAGGCTATCGTTCGTCCTCATTTTGTTTCTGGTACACATGCGTTAGCTACTACATTAATTTCTTTGATGGGAAATGGCTCTAAAGGGACAGAGTTTATCTATGCCGTAGGGGCTCCTTATGATACGATGCAATCTGTTATCGGTGCCGCTCGTGAAGTACGTGGTTCTTTAGTAGAAAAAGGCTTTACCTATACTGAGGTTCCATTGAAAGATAATACCTATGATGTTGAAGCTATTGCTAACGCTGTTAACGATAATACGCGGGTAGTAGTGATTCAACGGTCTCGAGGCTATAGCACACGTGAACCTTTATCTATTGCAGAT
>ERZ1674242.81-NODE-81-length-7762-cov-3.187622_pt1 | contig 7762 bp, 9 predicted proteins | sample MGYA00581202_ERZ1674242 | MGnify/ENA primary metagenome ERZ1674242 (study PRJEB41354, sample SAMEA4873293) | human saliva metagenome | biome: human-associated habitat [ENVO:00009003]; feature: mouth environment [ENVO:08000002]; material: saliva material [ENVO:02000036]... | reverse complement strand
AAAAAGGCGTTATGGAACTTGCTGATGCTATTGTGGTCAACAAGGCTGATGGGGATAATCTCAAACGAGCTCTCATTGCTCGTAGCGATTACGACCGTATGTTGCATTATATCCGTCCGGCTACGGAAAAATGGAAGACTCAAGCCTACACATGTTCAGCTGTCACAAAGGATGGCCTCGATGAATTGTGGGATGTTATCCAAGAGTTCACTGAACAAGGCAAAGAAAATGGGGTCTTCTTAAAACGCCGTCAAGAACAATCCCTCCGTTGGGTACGCGATATGATTGACGAACACTTGCACAACCTATTCTTTAACAATGTAGTCATTCAAGGTCGTATGGGCGAAGTCGAAGCTGCTGTCTTAGACGGTGAAATGAGCGAATCTCAAGCCGTTGAAGAGCTTATTGGCGTTTTCGATAAGTCTTTACAATAAGTAGATCGGTAAATACATATTGTATTGTTAAATATATATCGTATTGCTAAATATATATTAGATAAGCCGGCATAACTTATCTTAATACGCACTCCGTTAGCAATCGTATGTATTTCGATATAACTACAGATGTATTTGTAAAAGGCATAGTATCAATGTTCACTGTTGGATTTGGACCAATAGTAGTTGCATACTATGCCTTTTTCTATGTCATAATAACTAATTGCGACTAATTATTTGCTATTAATTGTCTAATAAAAGATGATTAATATATAAGTTCATCTTTTTAAAATGCAAAAATCAGTGTATAATTAAGTTATATTATTTATTAATCGTTTAATGTTACGAGAGGGGCATTCAAATGAACAAAAAATTATTATTACCTGTAGGTGTAGTCGTTCTAATTATTGGTATTGCGATTCTATTATTAAATCCAGATCCAGGGGCGGCTAATTTGGAAATTGCGAGAAATGCTACAAATGCTCAAGCGGCAGCAAAGGCGATTTCTGAGAATAACCAATCTTACACATTGTGGTATTCTATTGGTATGTTCTGTAGCGGTTTAGGCATTGCACTGTCAGTAGGTGGCTTCATTGTAGGCTTTATTAAAAAAGACTAATCTATTTAGGAACGTATCAAAGGCTGTACTAGAATGTATATCATTTCTAGTGCAGCCTTTTTGTATTTTAATTTTAGGGTTATAGGACAAAACGTGTTGGTTTTGCCCTATAACCCTAATTTTATCCTGTGGACTTTAGCTAGCTTATGTCTATCTAGCGAATTAGTCTATATTTATCTTACAAGTCATCCTATATCTATTTATGTTGTGGTTTTACGCTCTATATCTGTTTTCGGTGGGATAAAACGTGGTATAATTAACCCGGATAGAGCCTAAAAGTATGTGGCTTTTGGAGGTTAGTATGAGTAGTATAGCGCATTTATTTGTAGCTGGTGGATTTGTTATGTATCCGCTGGTGATTTTTTTACTGTTTACCTTGATGATTGGCATTGAACGTATCTTTCTATATCGCAAGTTTACAAAGGATTTGCGCCGTTTTAATAAGGTCTTAGAGAAGAATCAATCTTGGATTATGTTACCAAGTGTTTTGGAACGGGATACAGAGGAACTTGGTTCTTTATTTGCCCGTGCTATCCGCAGTGCAAAGAATTATAATGGCTTGGAAAACCGCCTTCAAGATGTAGTGTCGTACGCTGATGAACGTTTAAAACGCGGCCTTAGTTGGCTCAGCATGATTGTAACAATGGCTCCGTTATTGGGGTTGCTAGGGACGGTCCTCGGTATGATTCGTGCGTTTGCCGTGGTAGGTGGCGACATTGGGGCTCCGACCATTATTACAGGTGGTGTTTCTGAAGCCTTAGTGGCAACGGCTACAGGTTTGACCGTGGCCATTATTGCCCTTGGCTTTCACAGTTACTGTGCGGCAAAGGTCAATGATTCTGTGGCGACATTAGAACATGAGTGCGGCAACATTCTTGATGCGTACAACGAGGAACATGATATATGAGACGACGCACGTTAGGGGTTAAAAAAGAGCCTACCATCATGATTATTCCCATGATTGATATCGTATTCTTTTTATTAGTATTTTTCATGGTAGGCACGCTGTACATGAATACAGAGCAACAAATTCCGCTTAATTTACCATCTGCATCGACGTCTACAGCGAAATCTATCGAACCTATCACCATTACCTTGACCACAACGCACACGCTGTATATCGATAATCAGGAAATCTCTTCGGATCGCTTGGCGCAAGAGGTCAAATCTATCGTTACACAAGCACCTCAACAAGCCTTTGTGATTCGTGCTTCAAAAGATGTATATTATAACGATGTTATCGATCTTTTGGACATGCTCAAGGTGAACGGTGCTAAATATATTAGCGTCGCTACGGAACGGAAGTGATTCCATGTTTGAATCACATTATCTGAAACCTTTTATTATATCTTTAGGCATTACCATCATGCTTATCTCTGGCATGGGGCTTTCCTTGCGTGGTATCGTTGGAACCGGTGTGGCTTATGATGCCGCAGAGGTTAGCTTTCATCTGCCTGAGGATAGTGAAAGTGATGCGAAAACTACCGCTATTGAGCCTATACCTAAGGATAAGCCACCGGTTGAACCTCCGACTCCAGAAGGGCCTGCGCCTAAGGCAGATCCTCTTGTAACGGAAAATACAGGTGATGAAAGTGCTCACAATTTAAATGCCAATAAGACTACATCTAATGCTCGTCGTGAATGGGCCGTTCCCAAGGCCATAGAATCGGAAACGACTAATAATGAACAAGCTGTAGTTACGGGTGGAAATGATTCCAAAGACGGGAAATCCTCTAAGCCTGACAATGCTCCTATAGGTAAGGATATAACATCTGATCCGAATGCGAATGGAAACGGCTTTGCCGAAGCTAGTGATTTATCCTTCCTATCTGATCTTGCGTGGGGGCTCCTAACACCAGGGCAACAAGCGCTTTTACAAAAGTCGGATATCAACCCCCAAGAATATTTACGAACTGTACAAGAACAGGGGAAGGGGTCAATTGTAACAGGTAAGGTTGTAGTGCGCGTTAACTTTGACGTTAATGGACATGTCATCGTAGGAGAACATACACCGCTCATCGCAGAGGATGTACCGCAACCAGTCAAAGAGGAAGCAATGCGCATCGTTAAAAGCAGTGGTTCTATTATCAATCGAAGAGGGGAACCTGTATATCTAGCAGTTCCTGTTGTATTAGGACAATAAAGAGGCATATCTTACATACATTAGTATGGGATATGCCTCTTTGTTATGGTTGTAAAAAATGATTGTATTGATTGATACTATGTATTACTATGAAATACTTGTTCTATCTGAGTCATGTTGAGTTATATTTCAAGGATTAATTATATGTATTGTATTAATTTTGATTGGTAAGTATTGTTTTCGTGGAGTTGAAGACGGCTAGATATACGATGGCGCCGCCGATGAATAATGTGACTTGCATAGGAGTGCTGAATTGATCAGCTCGCCACAATGCAAAAGCATAGAAGAACATGGTAATCAACATGATGAGAAATGCGATGATAACGCGTACATTTGTGTTTACTGCTAAGGATGTAGTAATACGCGATTTATTCGTCATTACGTAAATTAAAGATACTACGATGTCTGCCGTAAAGATGGAGAAGATAAAGTTATAATCAAACTCGCCCAAAAGGACTACCGCCAAGCCGATAAAGCTGAGCCCAAAGAATAGACGTAATAGAATACCTATAGTATTAGATTCGTTGCGCTGCGCGCGGCGTTCCTTACGATTTAAAGTTGCCATGAAAGCCTCCCCCATAGTAGAAATGTTTGTTACTATTAGTATAAAGCTCATGTATAGATTGAGCAATTATTCGCAGTACATTTAGTCTGTATGTTTATTATATATCACAATGCATAGCTATGATATATTATAAATTAATTTATTACTATATAACTATATGAGAAATCAAAGTGAGAGATTATGATTCAAGTTATTCTTACCTATATTGTTAATGTTATTATTGTATTTGTATTTTTTCCTATTTTAGAATCTGTAGTTCAATATGTGTATCCGTTTTCATGGGACTGGCTTATAAAACCGCTACATTTAGTGGATAAGCTCGATGTATATATTATTATATCCTTTGCGTTGCCTATTATTGTGTCCATCGGATTATTTTTGCCACCTTTTAGTTGGATTGTCCATGTATTGCAAGGTGAAAGAAAACCAAATGCAGAAGAATCTGAATATATTGAACCGCTGTTTGAGGAATTATGTGCATTTAGCGGTGTAGCACGTAACTCACTGATATTGCGCATGCGTACAGATGAGGAAATTAATGCCTTTGCATCTGGATTAAATCACATTACGATTTATACAGGAGCCTTGTATTCGTTAGATAAACGGCATTTATTAGGTGTTCTTGCCCATGAATTAGGCCATTTACGACATCGTGATACTATCTATTTAACCATTACCTATGCTATGGATCGACTAGGGCAATTAATTTTAAATCTTGTAATATATCTAAATTTTGCTTTAAATATACTGGCTATTATACCAATTGTTAATATCGTAGTACGTATTATTCAATTAATTCTTATCGTTATGATTGCAATCGTGAAATATGTACTTCTATTACCGAAGTGGATTACCTATTATTTTGATAGCCGTCGTCGAGAGTATGCTGCTGATGCCTATGCCGTTTCGATTGGTTTGGGGCGGGAGCTGCGTGATGGGCTAGTTTCATTAGGCCTTGCTACTGAACAAATTGGTATTCTAGAGAATGGTGAATTATATGATTGTGAAAGTACAGGATTTTTCAGTCGCTTGTTTATTACTCATCCAAAAATGATTAAGCGAATACAACGTATCAATGAAGGGATAGAGGTATATAATCTCAAGCAAAGTCTTAAAGAAAATCGTTAAAGTGATAATTAATTTAATAAATACGAACAATAAGTAAAATTAATATAATTATCATTCGGAAAATTTGGCTCCGTTCGTTGAATGGAGCTTTCACATATGGTACAATAATCCTATAAATCTAGCTTTTATCATGCAAAGGAGACATCATGATACCACGTTATACACGAGAAGAAATGGGCCATATTTGGAGCGAACGCAACGAATTCGACACAATGTTATTGGTGGAGACCCTCGCATCTGAGGCACAAGCTGAGTTGGGCGTTATTCCTAAAGAAGCGGCGAAAACAATCCGGGAAAAGGGAAATTTCGACGTTGAGCGCATTCATGAAATCGAAAAGGAAACGAACCATGATATCATTTCCTTCGTAACAGCAGTGGGCGAATACGTAGGTCCTGAAGCGGCTAAATACATCCATCTTGGTCTTACCTCTACAGATGTGAAAGATACGGCGCTTGGGTATATGATGAAACAAGCCTGTGATATCTTAATTGATGATTTAAAGCGTTTGCACGAAGTATTGCGTCGTCGTGCAGCTGAGTTCAAATACACACCTATGATTGGCCGTACCCACGGTATCCACGGCGAACCAACTACATTCGGCTTGAAATTGGCGTTGTGGATGGCAGAGGTAGAACGTGATATTGAACGCATGGAACATGCGCGTAAAAGCGTTGCCGTTGGTAAATTGTCTGGCGCTGTTGGTACATACTCCATTCGTAGAACAATATGTGTGTGAAAAATTAGGTCTTGAACCTGTTAAAATTGCTACACAAGTGGTGCAACGTGACCGTCACGCTGAATTGTTGTCCACTATTGCTGTTGTAGGCGGCACATTGGATAAAATCGCTTTAGAAATCCGTCACTTACAACGTACAGAGGTGCGCGAAGCAGAAGAATATTTTAGCCCTAAACAAAAGGGTTCCTCTGCGATGCCTCATAAACGCAACCCTATCACATGTGAAAGAATTTGCGGTATGGCTCGCTTACTTCGTGGCTATGCACAATCTGCTTACGAAGATCAAGCATTGTGGCATGAACGCGATATTTCTCATAGCTCTGTAGAACGAGTTATCTTGCCGGATGCGACAATCTCGTTAAATTATATGTTGCACCTAACAATCCGAACCATTGATAAATTGTTGGTATACCCTGAAACTATGCTTAAAAATCTTAACCTTACAGGGGGCCTCGTATTTAGCCAAACAATTTTGACACACCTTGTAGACAAAGGTGCGGTACGTGACGAAGCATATCGTTGGGTTCAAAAACATGCTATGGAACGCTGGCTTGAAGGCAAAGATTTCGCAACAGGTTTAAAAGCTGATGAAAACATTAAGAAGTACATGACTGATGAGGAAATCGATGCATGCTTTGATCCGTATAAATTGCTAAGACATGTAGATACAATCATGGCTCGCTTTGGCCTATAATTGTAGGGTACTTCCCACATAACATATGAAAGACTAGGGTAGGTATAGACCAACAAGCCTATGGTACAATGGTACATGCAATAGGCGTTGGCTGTGCCTACCTGTTTTGTATTAGGAGGTTATATGAAACGTATCATACGAAAGTACGGACCACCTATTTTTCACTGCATTAATGACTTTGGGCAAGGTTCATTAGCCGCGTTGATACCGTTCTTTATTACTAACTTTGGCCTTAATTATTATCAATCGGCGTTTATTATATTTTGTAACACCATAGTTGCATCCATCGCTCAGCCTATTTTGGGTTATGCAGCAGATCGTTGGCGCGTGCCGTGGTTCATTCCTGTAGGCTTTTCGGTTACACTGGTATCCATTAGTGCTATAGCGATTGCTACGAGTTACGAAATGATTCTTGCTTTGTCGCTCTTGGCCGGGGTAGGGGCCGCATTATTCCATCCTGAGGCAGCTCTACTGGTAAATCGTACGCAATCTCATGAGCTTGGTAATGCTATGGGGCGCTTTGCAGTCGGTGGTAGCGCTGGCTTTGCACTTGGACCTCTCATCGCTGGGGGTGTATATGTCTTTGGGGGACAATTCCTTTGGGTATTTACGATTATCGCGCTACTTGGCGTATTGCTATATCTCTATGCCTTTATGGGCGAGGGTGAAGCTGATACCGATGATACTGCTGATACTGGTAACCGTGAAAGTCGTTCTAAGGTTCTTAGTACTGCTACAAATGATTGGGCGAGCTTTGGTAAGTTATTTTTTGTGATTGCCTCTCGATCTATACTCTTCTCTGTATTGGCTATCTTTATTCCTATTTTGTATATTACTGTTATTAATGGTGAAGCTAGTGCATCTAGTTTGGCCCTTACTGCGTACTTTGCGATGGGGGCCGTTCTTACCTATATGGGAGGGGCTTTATCTGATAGACTTGGATTTCTTAAAACTGTACGCTTAGGTAATCTGATTTTCTTGCCTTCTGTTTTAGTATTTATATTTGTGTCTAATATGTGGGGCTTCTTTGGTGCCATGATACCGATGGCCTTTGGTGTGTTCTCACAATACGGGCCAATTACGGTGTTAGGTCAAAAATACCTTGCTAAAAATGCGGGCTTTGCATCTGGTATTACGCTAGGTCTTGGCATTACCTTAGGTGGCCTTGTGGCACCTTATGTAGGACATCTAGCAGATATTTATGACGTACAAACTGCATTGATGACATTAATACCTGTAGGGTTGATAGGGCTCTTAATGAGCTTCTGGTTAAAAGAACCAAAATAACATCAATGCAATAGGGTCATATTAAAGACATAATAACATGTAAGTAGCAAAATCGTATAAAAGAACTAAAATAGAATATTTTGATTCGATAAAATGTCAATACATGGGAGGTGACCATTGGTCACCACCCATTTGTTTACTTTAATAAACCAGTT
>ERZ1674242.73-NODE-73-length-8174-cov-4.409780_pt1 | contig 8174 bp, 7 predicted proteins | sample MGYA00581202_ERZ1674242 | MGnify/ENA primary metagenome ERZ1674242 (study PRJEB41354, sample SAMEA4873293) | human saliva metagenome | biome: human-associated habitat [ENVO:00009003]; feature: mouth environment [ENVO:08000002]; material: saliva material [ENVO:02000036]... | reverse complement strand
CCTTGATAAAATTGCTCATACTACGCAATCAATTTATAAATGGATAATGTATAGAAAATATGGGAACATAAATTAGAAAGAAAAATATATGAAAACAATTATTGATAATTTTGTTGATAGAGTAATTGATTACGGAATGTATAATGAAATTGACAAAATATATGTGAAAAATAGAGTACTAGCGTTAATAGGTGAGGAGGGAACTGATCGCATTTCCGATGAAAATGACCTGAAACAAATAAAAGATTACTTAGTGGAAATCGCCTTAAAAAACGGTAAAATTAAAGATTTAATCGAGGAAAAGGAATGTTTAGGAGCAGAGTTAATGAATTTCATAGTTCCTTTACCTAGTCGGTTAAATGATATTTTTTGGAGTTCATATGATATATCACCTCAAGAAGCAGTTGAAGAGTTTTATAAGTTAAGTAAAGATAGTGATTATATTAAAACTTCTGCTATTGCTAAGAATATTGAGTTTCGAGCATCAACTAAATACGGAGAGCTAGAGATTACGATAAATTTGTCAAAACCCGAAAAAGATCCAAAAACAATTGCTGCTGAAAAATTAGTAAAAGCAACTAATTATCCTAAATGTTTACTATGTATGGAAAATGAAGGATATCAGGGGCGAATAAATTATCCAGCACGTTCGAATCATAGAATTATTCGGTTGAAACTTGGTGACGAAGTATGGGGATTCCAGTATTCTCCCTACTCATACTTTAATGAGCATGCGATATTTTTAAATAGTCAACATGTACCAATGGCTATTACCTCTAAAACATTTGAACAATTATTGGAGATTGTTGATATTTTGCCAGGATATTTTGCTGGTTCAAATTCTGATCTTCCTATCTCAGGAGGCTCCATTCTTAGTCATAACCACTACCAGGGAGGGAAACATATTTTCCCAATGGAAAAAGTAAAATTTGAGAGTGAATTTCGTTTTAAAGACTTTGAGGATGTTAATGCTGGTATTGTAAAATGGCCAATGTCAGTAATTAGGTTACAAAGTGAAAATAAAAATCGCTTGTTAGATTTAGCTACTAAAATTCTAAATAAGTGGAGAGAATATTCAGATTTAGAAGTAGACATCATTGCTATGACTGAAGATGTCCCACACCATACGGTGACTCCTATTGCTCGTAAAGTGGACGGGAGATACGAATTAGATATTGTTCTAAGAGATAATCATACTACTGAACAATACCCAGATGGTGTTTTCCATCCTCATCAAGATGTACAACATATTAAAAAGGAAAATATCGGGTTAATCGAAGTGATGGGACTTGCGATATTACCACCTCGTTTGAAACCAGAGTTAGAAGAAGTTGGAAAATATCTTTTAGGAGAGGATAACGCAATTGCGGATTGTCATTTAGAATGGGCCGACCAATTGAAAGAAAAATATCCTCGCATTAATAAAGAAGAGGTTAATAGCGTAGTTCAACACGAAGTAGGACAAGTGTTTGCGAGAGTTCTGGAAGATGCAGGAGTTTATAAGAATACACCGTCTGGGCATGAAGCGTTTATGAGATTTGTTAAGTCGGTTGGAATTAATTAGGAGGAAACCCAAATGGCAATATTGGTAACAGGCGGAGCTGGTTATATTGGTAGCCATACCGTAGTAGAATTACTAAATTTAGGAAAGGAAGTTATCATTGTCGACAACCTTTCGAACTCTAGCATCTTGGTGCTAGACCGTATTGAAGCAATTACAGGAATACGTCCCGTGTTTTACGAATTAGATGTTTGTGATAAACAAGCATTGAGAAAGGTATTTGAACAAGAATCGATTGATGCTGCAATTCATTTTGCAGGTTATAAAGCTGTCGGAGAATCCGTGCAAAAGCCTGTGATGTACTACAAAAATAATATTATGAGTACATTGGCACTTGTTGAAGTGATGTCAGAGTTTAATGTTAAAAAGATTGTCTTTTCTTCAAGTGCGACTGTATATGGAATTAACAATCAGTCACCTCTAATTGAGACTATGCAAACAAGTGCGACAAATCCTTATGGGTATACGAAAGTAATGCTTGAGCAAATTTTAAAAGATGTTCATGTGGCAGATTCAGAATGGAGTATTGCGTTGCTTCGTTATTTCAATCCAATTGGTGCTCATGAGTCTGGTTTGATTGGGGAAGATCCCTCAGGAATTCCTAACAACTTGATGCCTTATATTGCACAAGTAGCGGTAGGTAAGCTGTCAGAGCTAAGTGTGTTCGGAAATGATTATGATACGCTTGATGGTACTGGTGTGCGTGATTATATCCATGTAGTAGATTTAGCAATAGGACATATAAAAGCTTTAGAAAAAGTATCTGAAAAAACAGATGTTTATATCTATAACCTAGGCTCGGGAGAAGGAACTAGTGTATTACAACTAGTAAATACATTTGAAAGTGTTAATAAGATCCCTATTCCTTATAAAATAGTTCCAAGACGTTCAGGAGACGTTGCAACTTGTTATGCAAATGCAGACAAAGCATATAAGGAATTAAATTGGAGGACAACAAAATCGATTGAAGACATGTGTAGAGATACATGGAATTGGCAATCAAAAAATCCCAATGGCTATAATTGATGATACTGTCTATATGAGTGCTGTATTTTGGAAAAATTACTTAACCTTTTAATGAAATGCATATTTAATGAAAGATAAATTTTTTTAAAAAAATTTTTGAAAGCGCTTGACAAAGTAAACGGTTTCGTTATATAATATAAGCATAGATGACACCGGTGTCAAATATAAAAAAGAGGGTCTTTATATGAAAAACCTAACAAAAATTAAGTTCAAAGAAAATGGAGAATTTAATCATTTTCCAGGAAATACTGTTGTAGCAAATCTTTATAATAAACAAGATTTGATGGAAGTTGTTGATATTATTCAATCACGTTATAGAGAATTACCATTTATCGATAAGTTTACTTTAACTCCAAGGAATTCTATTCACATGACTGTAATTGAATTGTTGTGCCATGAAAATCGTGAAACGGAGTTTTGGAGCAGTAATCTTCCTTTAGATACACCTTTACAGAAAATACATGATTACTTTGCTAAACAACTTGAAATTTTTCCATTGTTAAATGAAGAAATTCTTATGCGTGTAACGGAAATGGGAAAACAAAACATACTAGTTGAACCTGCAGATGAAGCTTCTGCTAAGAGATTAGAAGAAATTCGTACTTATGTCTCAGAAAAAGCAGGTGTTCGTTTCCCTAATCATGATAGATATCAATTCCATATTTCAATTGGGTATCTTCGGATTCCTCTAACCGAAGAGGAGGAAGAAGAGTTTACTAAAGTCAGAGCAGAATTAACTGAAATTTTATTAGAGAAGATTCCAACTATTACTGTAAACCGTATTGACTATACTGTATTTGAAGATATGAGACAATTTGTTCCATATCACGAAAAATTTAAATAAAATAATAAAAAAGGAGAACTTATCATGAAAAAAATGAAAGTTTGGTCTACTGTACTTGCAACGGGAGTTGCTCTTACTACACTTGCTGCTTGCTCTGGAGGTTCAAATTCTACGACTGCTTCTTCATCTGAAGAAAAAGCTGATAAAAGTCAAGAATTAGTAATCTATTCGAACTCAGTTTCAAATGGTCGTGGTGATTGGCTAACTGCTAAAGCAAAAGAAGCTGGTTTTAATATAAAAATGGTTGATATTCCTGGCGCTCAATTAGCAGACCGTGTTATTGCCGAGAAGAATAATGCAGTTGCAGATATGGTATTTGGAATTGGTGCTGTTGATTCAAATAAAATTAGAGATCAAAAATTACTAGTCCAGTACAAGCCTAAATGGTTAGATAAAATTGATCAATCTTTATCAGATAAAGATAATTATTATAATCCTGTGATTGTTCAACCATTAGTTTTAATTGGGGCGCCTGATGTAAAAGAAATGCCTAAAGATTGGACTGAATTAGGTAGTAAGTATAAAGGTAAATATTCAATTTCTGGTCTTCAAGGTGGTACAGGACGGGCAATTCTAGCAAGTATCTTAGTTCGATACCTTGATGATAAAGGTGAATTAGGTGTTTCCGAAAAAGGTTGGGAAGCAGCAAAAGAATATTTGAAAAATGCATACACTCTTCAAAAGGGAGAAAGTTCAATTGTTAAGATGTTAGACAAAGAAGATCCAATACAATATGGAATGATGTGGGATTAGTTGGACAAAAAGAACAAAATGTTGTTTTCAAAGTTATGACTCCTGAGATTGGTGTACCATTTGTAACTGAACAAACTATGGTTTTAAGCACTAGTAAAAAACAAGCGTTAGCTAAAGAATTTATTGATTGGTTTGGTCAATCAGAAATTCAAGTAGAATATAGTAAGAACTTTGGATCTATTCCTGCAAATAAAGATGCCCTAACAGAGTTACCTGAAGATACGAAAAAATTTGTTGATCAAGTGAAACCACAAAATATTGACTGGGAAGCTGTTGGAAAGCATTTGGATGAATGGGTAGAAAAAGCTGAATTAGAATACGTACAATAAGAAATAAGAGTTAATTTTTATGTCCAAGTCTCTCTATTATTTCTAAATTTAAGGAAGAAATAAAGAGAGGCTTTTGGTTTAGTAATAGAGGGAGTTAGTGAGATGATTAAATTTGATAATATTCAAATTAAATATGGTGATTTTGTTGCAATTGATAATCTAAATTTAGATATACATGAAGGGGAATTTTTTACATTTCTTGGACCTTCAGGATGTGGTAAATCAACTACTTTGAGAGCATTGGTAGGTTTTCTAGATCCATCATCAGGAAGTATTGAAGTTAATGGAACAGATGTCACTCATTTGGAACCTGAAAAGCGTGGAATTGGTATTGTATTTCAATCTTATGCGCTATTTCCAACTATGACTGTTTTTGATAATATTGCATTTGGTTTAAAAGTTAAGAAGGTAGCTCCAGATGTTATTAAAGCAAAAGTATCAGCAGTAGCAGCAAAAATTAAGATCTCTGATCAACAGTTACAGCGTAATGTATCAGAATTATCTGGGGGTCAACAACAAAGGGTAGCATTGGCTCGTGCTCTGGTTCTTGAACCTAAAATTCTTTGTCTAGATGAACCATTGTCAAACCTTGACGCAAAATTACGTGTAGATTTGAGAAAAGAGTTGAAAAGACTTCAAAAAGAGTTAGGTATTACTACTTTATATGTTACTCATGATCAAGAGGAAGCCTTGACTTTATCTGATAGAATTGCAGTCTTTAACAATGGATACATCGAACAGGTCGGTACACCAGTAGAAATTTATCATAATTCTCAAACTGAATTTGTATGTGATTTTATTGGAGATATTAATGTTTTGACCGATGAAACAGTCCACGAAGTATTACTGAAAAATGCAAGCGTTTTCTTAGAAGATAAAAAAGGATACATTCGATTAGAGAAAGTTCGATTCAATCGTGAAACTGAACAAGATTTCATTCTAAAAGGGACAATTATTGATGTTGAGTTTTCTGGAGTTACAATTCACTATACAATAAAAGTTTCTGAAAGTCAGATTCTTAATGTAACAAGTATTGATAGTCAGGCTGCTATTAGATCTGTCGGAGAAAGTGTGGAATTATTTATCACACCATCAGACGTTCTGCAATTTTAAGGAGGTGCAGTATGCGTCATAAATTAAATTTAAAAGATTGGCTTATTCGTTTAGGGTTAATCTGGTTCTTAGTAACATTTATTATTTATCCAAACTTTGATCTAGTAGTGAATGTATTTGTAAAAGGAGGAGAATTTTCCCTTGAAGCTGTACATCGTGTTCTAAAATCTCAGAGGGCACTTCAGAGTATTATGAACAGTTTTAAGTTGGCATTTTCACTCATTATTACAGTTAATGTCGTAGGTATTCTTTGTGTTCTATTTACAGAATACTTTGATATTAAAGGTGCTAAAATTTTAAAATTAGGTTATATGACCTCTTTAATTTATGGAGGAGTGGTTTTAGCGACTGGATATAAATTTGTCTATGGTCCTTATGGATTGATAACAAAATTTTTACAAAATGTTATCCCTTCTTTAGACCCTAACTGGTTTATTGGGTATGGTGCAGTCTTATTCATTATGACATTTTCAGGAACTGCTAATCATACATTGTTTTTAACAAATACAATTCGAAGCGTTGACTATCACACTATTGAGGCTGCACGAAATATGGGAGCAAAACCATTTACTGTTTTCCGAAAAGTAGTGTTACCAACCTTAATTCCAACTCTATTTGCACTTACTATTATGGTTTTTCTTAGTGGTTTGTCTGCAGTAGCAGCACCCATGATTGTTGGTGGTAAAGGATTTCAAACTATAAATCCAATGATTATTACATTTGCAGGGATGGGGAATTCTCGTGATTTAGCTGCCTTACTTGCAATTATTTTAGGTATTGCAACTACAATTTTGCTTACTATCATGAATAAGATAGAAAAAGGTGGAAATTATATTTCTATCTCTAAGACTAAAGCGCCTCTTAAAAAACAAAAAATTGCATCTAAGCCTTGGAATATCATTGCTCACATTGTAGCATATGGATTGTTCACAGTTTTCATGCTTCCACTAATTTTTATAGTATTATACTCATTTACAGATCCAGTTGCAATTCAAACAGGTAACTTAACATTATCAAACTTTACTTTAGAAAATTATCGCTTATTCTTTAGTAATAGTGCGGCATTCTCTCCATTCTTGGTCAGCTTTATTTATTCTATTATCGCTGCGACAACAGCAACAATTCTCGCAGTTATATTTGCTCGAGTTGTCAGAAAACATAAAGCTCGCTTTGATTTCTTATTTGAATATGGTGCTCTACTTCCTTGGTTACTACCAAGTACACTTTTAGCAGTAAGTTTATTATTTACTTTTAATCAGCCACAATTTCTTGTCTTGAATCAGATTTTGGTAGGTAGTTTGGTAATTCTACTTATTGCATATATAGTTGTAAAAATCCCATTTTCTTATAGAATGGTACGTGCTATTTTATTTAGTGTTGATGATGAGATGGAAGATGCAGCAAGAAGTATGGGTGCTTCACCTTTTTATACTATGATGAAGGTTATCATTCCATTTATTTTACCGGTTGTTCTCTCTGTTATTGCTTTAAACTTTAACTCTTTATTAACTGACTTCGACTTATCTGTATTTCTTTACCATCCATTAGCTCAACCGCTGGGTATAACTATTCGTTCAGCAGGTGATGAAACAGCAACTTCAAATGCTCAAGCACTTGTGTTCGTTTATACTATTGTATTAATGATAATTTCTGGTTCTGTATTATACTTTACTCAGAGACCAGCTAGTAGAAAAAGGAAATAATAATGCAGGCAACAAGCTTAGGACTATCATATATCGAAATTGTATTAAGAATTGTACTTTCATTAGTTATTGGTGGAGTAATTGGTTTAGAGAGAGGAAGTAAATCTCAACCAGCAGGTATTCGTACACATAGTATTGTTTGTCTGGCTGCATGTTTAATTATGATGACTAATGAGTATGTATCTTATAAATTTGGTACAGGAGATCCTACACGCTTAGGTGCGCAAGTTATATCAGGTGTTGGTTTTCTTGGGGCTGGAACAATACTTATTACAGATAAAAAGAAAATAACTGGTTTAACAACTGCAGCCGGAATATGGGCTTCAGCTGGAATCGGTCTAGCTATAGGTGTTGGTTTTTATGAAGGAGCCGTACTAGGAGCAATTTCTGTTTGGAGTGTTATAACTATGTTCCAACCTTTAAAAAAATATCTTCAAAGTCGTTCAAAGATAATCGAATTGTATATCGTTGTTAGATCTACAGAGGCATATAATCGGGTACTAGTATACTGTGCTGAGAATGGCATTAGAATGACTGATTCTAGAACTGCATTTGGAGATGTTAATTCAGAAAGAATTGAATATTTTGATGTTCCAGAAAAAAAAATCGCGTCATTTATTACTCTGGAATTATCAGGAAGATTTGAACATCTTCGTTTGATGGAAGAAATTGCTAATATTGTAGGTGTTATTTATGTCGAAGAAATTAGCTGAAATTTAGTAAACAAAGGGACAGATGTTTTTGTCCTTTTGTTTTTTAGATGTTTTAATCATCTAATTTTTGAGTAGATTTTTGCTCAGAGGTTTTTATGAAAGATTTTAAAATCTATTTTGATTTAGGTAAAA
>ERZ1674242.64-NODE-64-length-8470-cov-2.501842_pt1 | contig 8470 bp, 7 predicted proteins | sample MGYA00581202_ERZ1674242 | MGnify/ENA primary metagenome ERZ1674242 (study PRJEB41354, sample SAMEA4873293) | human saliva metagenome | biome: human-associated habitat [ENVO:00009003]; feature: mouth environment [ENVO:08000002]; material: saliva material [ENVO:02000036]... | reverse complement strand
ATCCTTCACTGTCATGCCATTGATAGAGCCTCCAAAGAATGTTCCACAGAGACGGTTATTACTTGTCTTAGGTTTTTCATCACCCGTAGGCAACAACTGATTGTCAGCAGGATTCGTAGAGTTACACTCCAAAACAACGGCGGTCTGAGCTGGAACAGTATCGCCTTGCTGAGCAAGCTCCTTCACTTTAGCGAAGTAATAACCTTGAGCATTCTTAGCATCAACGCCCTCAATGGTGTAAGCTTTTACGTCACCAACTATCTTGAAGGGGAAGTCCACATACAATGTAGTGTAATACTTGCCATCTCTTCCCTTCATGTTAGCAGAAGGCTTAACACCAAAGTAGTTGGTATCATCAACCTTTTCAAGGATCCACATAGCAGCATCTCCTGTCACAGGGAGCTCAGGACCAAAGTATTCGTCCGTAGTATTATTATTGACAAAGTCGAACTTTGCCTCCGTTCCGTCATATTCATTATGTGCTGTCCCTGTCGGATTAGCAGGATTATAGGCTGTTCCTGAAGGGTCAACCTTCTTTAATGCACCAGAGATAAGATAGTAAGTTTGTCCTTGATTGATACGATTTTCTGCACGTGTAGTACCAATATAATGCTTTATAACATTAACAATATCAGCATTAGCATTTGGACTACTTTCTATCTTTGCTAAGGCAAGACGCTCTATTTCATACCACACATCGTCCGGATTGCCACGGTCTAAAGCTGATTTCAAGTTAGGATAGCTATTAAGAGCACTACCTGCAAATATCCCATAAGTATGCCAGAAATCACAGATTGGCTGCATGGAAGGAACTGTCGCAAAGGCATAGTAAGCATCACGTCCATCAGAGGTTTTTACAGATTTTAGGTGCATTTTCAAATCCCATTGTCCAATTACACTCGTATTAAATAACCCATAAGCTATGCTACCCCCAGAAGTACCAAACTTTTCAATCAGCTTGTCTTTCACAGCTTTCTCCACCGCTTCTATTTTAGGGTTTAGATATTTATTAATGACGTCAACACCTTGAGAGCGAAGAGTTGTCACATTAAGCCTGCTTGGGTCTTTGTCATCAACCTCTGTTTTAAGGTGAATTCAGTACCAGGCAATGTGGTTGCTTCAGCCTTAGTGGCATTAGGCTGTGCCGCAATTTTACCCGTTACATAAACATACTGCTTGCCATCGGTACGCTGACGAGCATTCACAATACGATAATAACCATCATCTGGTTTTGTTACAGTAGCTGGTGCTTGTGCTGACGCAGCCACAGAAAAGAATCCTAACACAAGTGTCAGGACTGAGTGTAAATGTTTAACCATAAGTTTTATATTATATAAGAGTTTATTTAGCTTACATGTTTTGTCTCTTTAATTTAGCTGTGCAAAAATAATACTTTATGTAAATAGCAATACAAAACAGCATGTATTATTAATAAAAATTCAACATAATGCAACTTTATGTCATTCTTTTTCGAGTACATTTACATAACTTTTATAGATTAAAGTATTTAAGACATATATTAACCAGCCGTGTTTATATTTCTGAAATTTAATTTACTATAACCGAATAAACCGTATGATCAACTATTTTTCATGCTCGCCTAATATATCACTTTACGCATAAAGCGAGGGTAAACGCATAAAAAAACATAATTATTCATGGTGATAAGCAGAAAATCAGTACTTTTGTAGTCTTATCAAAGAATAATTAATTATGAAGAAGATTATTTTAATATCAATGTTAGCTACGGCTGTCTTCACCGCTAATGCACAAGACACCAAGCCATACGAGGAGAAGATGTCTCAAATAGAGACACAGTTTAAGAAACTTGAAGCTGATTATCAGGCATTCGGAAAGAAAGATCCTTCAACCCTCACCGAGGCTGAGAAGGCAAAGATTAGCGAGATTATCGCCAAAGCAGATTCGCTTGGTAGCGCACAGAAGAATGCTGTCTTAGAGATAGCAAAGAAATTCAAAGACACAAAGTTCCCTGCAAAATATATTGCACAGGTGATGTATGACGTTGAATATGACGAACTAAAAGACCTCTGCGACCCAAAGACAGGCTATTATAATGAGCCTGAGATGGCCAAACCAAAGCAACTCTTTGAATCTTACAAATTACGTCAACCTGGTTCAATGTATAAGGATCTTACCATGGAAGACCTCAATGGCAAGCAGGTTAAACTGAGCCAATGGGTAGGCAAAGGTAAGTATGTATTGGTTGACTTCTGGGCAAGCTGGTGTGGTCCTTGCCGTAAGGAAATGCCAAATGTCGTTGAGGCTTACAAGCGTTTCAAGGATAAAGGCTTAGAGATTATTGGTGTTAGCTTCGACAGTAAGAAGCTACAATGGTCTGCAGCAGTAGAGAAGTTAGGTATGACTTGGCCTCAGATGTCCGACCTTAAAGGCTGGGAGTCAGCTGCAGCTGCCGTCTATGGCATCCGTAGTATTCCTTCTAACATCCTCATTGACCCACAAGGTAAGATTGTGGCAATGGACCTTAGAGAGAATAAACTACAGGAGGTACTGGCTGAGAAATTGAAATAAAGAGACTGTAAAAAGGAATTACTGAATAAGAGGCATTGCCTGAGAATATTCAAGCTCCCTTTTGAGGAGATATGAGTTCCTATTGCACACTCCGAGAAATTACGACTTTATCAATATAAAAAAGAGCCCTATCTAACTCTACTCATGAGTTTAGATAGGGTTCTTTTGGTGTTATTGCGTTTTTACCTAACCGATAAGTATTGTTAAGTAGAGGATTGTATCACTCGTTCGTCACTATATATTCATCTCTTCCTAACAACACATTACAAAACATTTAGTAGTCAGCACCACACGTGCTAAGTCTGCGTACGTATGTAAGAAAGGGTAAAGACCTTCCAGCATAATCACCATCAATATAGCGAAACATCAACAACTTACCTCTAAACAATAAGTCCATCAGACCATACTAACTAAGGACAAGTAACGCTCTCTTCAACAGCTCCGTCATTGCTTTAGCCCAGAAAAAGCCTTCCGAGGCAGAGTTAAAGATGCTATTAGAGCAAGGAATAGATATACCCCACGAACACTGCCGTCAGTATTGCTCCTTCCCATCGCTCAATCTTATACTTCGTAAACGAAAAGAGCCATATAAGGATGATGGAGATAACCATCATGGAAAGGTCGGTCATCGTAATCCCCTTTAATGTCATTGGACTAATCACACCCGTAAGACCAAGAATAGCAAGGATATTAAACACATTCGAACCGAGTACGTTACCTATCGCTATACCACTATTCCCTTTGCGAGCTGACACAACACTTGTAGCCAGTTCAGGGAGAGAAGTTCCTCCTGCAACAATCGTCAGACCGATAACTGCCTCCGACACACCGAGCTTTGTTGCCACTGCCGTAGCACCATCAACAAACAGATTACTACCTCCTATCAAACATGCCAGCCCAACAAGAATCCATACAATAGACAGCCAAGTGGCCATCGGCTTCTTTTCTTTTTCCTCTAAGTCAGTCCCTTGCGCCTTTGCTCCTCGAAGGGTTATATACATAAAGATAAGGAACATCACAAAGAGAATAGCTGCATCAATCCTACTAATATCCCCGTCAAGACACATTATCAATAGTAAAGCAGAGGCTACAAGTGCAAAGGGAATATCCTTCCTTACCGTTGTCTTCATAATAGACATTGGTGCCACCAAGGCTGACACACCAACAATAAGCAGCGTATTGAAGATGTTTGAACCAACAATATTACCCACTGCAAGGTCGGATGTACCTTTCAAAGCAGAGATAAGACTCACACAGAACTCTGGCATACTTGTCCCCATTGCAACAATGGTCAGCCCAATAACAATCTGCGGCATCTTCATCTTCTCTGCAACAGCCACTGCCCCATCGGTCAGTCGGTCAGCTCCCCACAACACAAGGACTATTCCGATGACTATAAAAAATATATTTAGTATCATTAATTCGTACTATATTGAATAACTAAAGACAAACCTAAGCAATAGCGTCCGTTATTTTAACATCTTACGACGGTCAAGTATTTTAATGTTCCTACCGTCGATCTCTATCGCACCCTCCTTCTCAAAGTCGGACAGAACACGTAGCAAAGAGAACTTCTGAATGCCAAACGAGTCGGCTATCTCCTGCCGTGACCGCTCAAGATGTACCTCGTTACTACCCTGCTCTCCGGCACGCTCCATCAGAAGATAAGCCACCTTCTCACGAACAGTGAACAGGCTAAGTATCTTCATCTTCTGTGTTAAGAACACGTCGATGTTTGAAAGAATACGAATAAAGTTCATTCGAATAACATCATCGACATCAATGAGCCGCTTCAACTCCTCTGGACGCATACGAAACAGCAGTACCTTCCCATCAGTCTCGACACTCACTGGTAGACTCCTATCCTTTGAAAAAATAAAAGCAGGAGCTATCATATTCCCACTATGCAGTCTACTTACCTCAACCTGCTTGCCTGAGAGTGCAGCCATACGGCATACAAGCCTACCTGTCACCACGATGTCTACATACTTGCAAGGCATACCCGCCAAGGCATATACCTCATGTGAAGGTAGCGAAACAAGCTGGTGGCTGACGCTACCTAACGTTAGGTCTATCTCTATCTCGCTCATTCCTGCAAAAAGCGGACAGGAACGGAGAGCTTTCATTACTTTATCTTCCATGTTACAAAGTTACGAAGTTTCTTGTTATTCCTATAGATTTAACTTTATTTAATTCGTGTTGGACACATTTGTTACCCTCGTTTCTGCTTGATAATGATTACATTTGCAACCGTATTAAACGAACAAGATAAATAGAATAATAATGGCACAAACATCATTTCAAACCACAATTCCATTCCAGTCATGGGACCTTGACCTACTCGTAGACTACGTTCTGAAATTCCATCATCGTAACATACGCAGAAAGGGAGAGGACCTCGCTATAAGACTAAATGCTCTTGCAGGCAGTCACCCAGAACTGAATCGTGTAGCAGACCACTTTCGCAATAGCGTTGCCGACCTTGATATGCACTGTCAGAAAGAGGAGAACATCCTCTTCCCATACATCATCGACATATTCAACGCTGCAGAGTATGGCCAAGAACACGCTCCTTTCCACTGCGGTTCTATTCAGTTTCCTATCAATGCGATGATGTCTGACCATAGTGAGGAGCTTGAACGGCATGAAAGAATAGCAGAACTTACAAACGACTACACAGCTCCAGAAGGTGCTGAACCAGAATATGTACAGGCCCTTGCCGACCTCCGTCAGTTCCGTGACAACCTCCTTGAGCATGTCTATGTAGAAAATGAAATCATATTCCCAAGGGCATTAATGTTAGAATAAAACAATGAAAATCAAACGTGCTTACGCTCCGGTAGAAGATACCGACGGTTATCGAATCCTCGTCGACCGCCTATGGCCAAGAGGTATCAGTAAGGAAAAGGCGAAAATCGACCTCTGGCTGAAGTCGGTTGCACCAAGTAATGACTTGCGTAAGTGGTTCGGGCATGACCCAGAACGCTTCCCTGAGTTCTCTAAACGTTATCAGGCTGAATTAGAAGAGAGCGGTGCCTTAGACGAACTACGTACTGCTATTAAAGAGCATCCTAACGCTACTTTACTCTTTGCGGCCCATGATGAAGAGCATAACAACGCTGTTGTTCTACAGCATCTGCTTGAAACAAAGTAAGCATTTGCCCTATAACGCAAAAGAACAAAAGAGAAGTAACAAAACTAAAGGGGACAGACATCATCGTCTATCCCCTTTCTCTTTTTCACCATCTGACATCCACATTCTCTATGTCAGAGGTTAGTCCTTAACGCTTTAAGGTGAATGTCCTTACGTTTTTGCCTGTGTTAAGCTTCAAGATGAGAACTTTTGACTGAACACCAGACAGGTCTATACGCTGCTGATAACTGCCTTGCTGCAAGAGACTCCCGTCTGTTGAGAAAAGCTGATACGTCTGATACGTACCGTTAACAGTCAGTTCTGTACCGTTAACAACGGGTATCAGACTATCATCACTACCACTCGTAACATTGCTGATACCATCCGTAATAGGCTGTGCAAGCAACTTCACGATGATAGGCTCTGCTCCACGCGTTTGGATAAGTAGTGCAGCAGCGTGTGTCTTTGAGTCATTACTCTTAAAGCCTACAGCCATCGCCCCACCTTCAAGGGGTAACTTCTCATGTGAAAGTTTAAAGTATTTCTTCTGAGTAGAAGGAGTCAAGGTGATAGTCACAGGTGCTGTCGTACGATCACTATATATATTAAGTGGCTGAGGTGTCATCTCCTGTCCTGAACGAAACACAAACTTAATGAAGTCATTATCAACACTTAGCTCTGGAAGGTCAGTACGTCCGAAGGTAACATCATCTATCATAAAGTTCAAGGAGGTCTCATTCCCACCTACTGGACTATAATATGAAAAGGCCACATGGAACTTATCATCAATGGTTAGTCCCTCTACCTTAGACAGGTCTATACGATAGTCAAACCACATATCAGGCTCAAGTTTGACTCCTGCTGGGACGTATGCTGATAGGTCTATATAATAAGGTGTAGCCTTACCGTCCTTCTCTGTGATGATATAGAAGCCGAACTGTTCCTCACCATTAGTCGTCTGATTGCGATACATCACACTGAAAGTAAGGTCCTTACTTTGTGCTTTCTTATATGAAAGGGTTGGAGAGATAAGCCAACTCTCATGCTCACGTTTGTCCACAACCCCATACTTTAAGAAAGAAATCTGTGCCACCTCGTTCTCTACAACGCTCTGGTCAGCATTCTTCTGTTGCCATGCATAGAATGGACGTTCACCACGTACTGTAAGGTTCTGCCAGCCCTTCAAGCCAAGAATACGGGTATGACGTAAACCAGAGAAGGTCTCATCTAACACTGCTAACGGCTCACTGTCAGCTCCTTTCAACATAGCGTCTTCTATCTTATCGTAGGTCTTACGTGCCTCTGCAGCATTCGGACTAATGGTCACACCCTGCAGCTCTACACGCTCAGAGGTGACAAAACGCACGAGTGTAGGACGATGAGTTCCCACAATAAACTTGCCTTCACCATCAGCTGCACCCACTGAACTCCAATGCCCACCACCATCTACAGAATATTCAGCAGTACACTTTGCAGCACTACCTACTGGTGACAACTGCAGCGTATTAACTCCATCGGCAACCAACTCATCGTAATAAAGCGTATCCTTTGCCGTCAACATGACATTACTTGTGCTGTTCCAATTACCATTAAGTTTCCAGTAACCTAAGTCGAACTTATGATAACCCTTCCATGCAGCACCCGTAAAGCGACTGTCCATAGCACGGTCTGCAGTGAATTTCTCTACTAAGTCGGCAGTAGCTGCTACCTGTGAGACGCCCTTGAGCTTTATGACCAAGGTGTCAGCCAAGACACTTGACACCCTCAACTCAGCCTCATATACCCCTGCTTCACGTGGTGCAAACGTCACTTTTACAGGACTCTGATAAAGTTTTCCTGTCCTTATTGCATAGTAATATTGACTTTTATCTATACGAAAGGGAGTATTTTCGCCATGTTTCAGTGCAAGGTTCACATTCGTAATGACATCATTAATCTCGAACTCAAGTGTCTGCTCGTCCGCCTTTCCTGGTGCAGCACTCATCTCACGAGCCTGTCCTGACTTTAGTTTAATCGTCGGAGTAGTACCAGCCTTCTTAAAGTATCCTGTCAAACTAAGCATTCCACTATTCTCTTCATCAGCTCCCGAGAAACGGAGTTTATAAGTATTAGCACCCACATAGACACCTGCAGTCCGCGGCGTAATCGTTAGATTGGCTTTTAGTGTACCGTTCTTTGGTAGTTTCTCCACATCTAATTGCATTACAGAAGACGACTGAGTACCAGAGAAATTAGGCACCTGCTCCGTTGCAAGATGCATACCCTGTAAGGCTACAGGGAACGACTTTGCTTGTCCCACCTCGCCTGTCACCGTACGATACTGTGGAAGAATGGCAACAAGTGGAGTCTTGTCTCTGTCTGACAAACGTAACACACTGAAATCATCCATACGAACTTGACTTCCTGGAGCGACCAAGAGTGCGAACTCTAAACGTACTGCCCCAGCCGGACAAACGGTACGGAACTTCAACTCGCCATACGCCTTCATGCGTCCAAAATAGACTTCTGGGTTATGAATAAAGGCTTTTTCATTAGACTCGACTTCATTCCCTGCAGCGTCCAACCAGCGCAGAGCAAGACGGAAAGGACCCTCCGTACGACTACTCTCCATCGTACAATAATGTATCAAACACTCCAACTCGTCGCCTTCAGCAACTTCTTTCCCTGTGCGTCTGAGGTCTATCATCTGTTTCAGATAGCCTTCAGCGGCTGGTGCAGTCACTATTCCCACACCGAAACCCGTGTCACTACTGTATCGATCACCAGCCTTCAACTGTGTAACCGTTC
>ERZ1674242.63-NODE-63-length-8472-cov-2.809552_pt1 | contig 8472 bp, 15 predicted proteins | sample MGYA00581202_ERZ1674242 | MGnify/ENA primary metagenome ERZ1674242 (study PRJEB41354, sample SAMEA4873293) | human saliva metagenome | biome: human-associated habitat [ENVO:00009003]; feature: mouth environment [ENVO:08000002]; material: saliva material... | reverse complement strand
TGAGGATGTACCACAAGTTTTTAGAGCATGCATCGAAGATTATGACAGACTGGCTCAGGACTACCTGGAAGAAGCAGGTAACAATGATTTTCTAAGAAAGCAAAATGAAGGCCTCTTAGAAGAAAATGGGCGTTTGCTTTATCAGGAAATGACTATGAATTTCCGTCAGAATCCAAGAAAATGGAGGGCAAAGACATGAGTGTTAGTCGCAGTATGAATGAGTTAGAAATTCGTGTCTTAAACATGATTATCAATTGTGCGACCTTCGACTTGCCAATCCAAGCCAGTGAAATTCGTTTAGAAACTGGGCTCTCAAAACGTAAGGCAGAAGAAATCATCGAGAGCTTGCGTGTCAATTTTGGTCATCCTATCGTAGCTAAGAAGACGAAGCCGAACGGATATTACTTGCCACGAAGTGAGGAGGAGCGACAAGCTGGGCTTGCGCCTTATCGTCGTCAAATCCTAACTGAGCAAAAGAATCTTGCTGCAGTGATGAATGTGGATTTAGAAAAATATTGGGAGAATAGCGCATGAGTGAAGATTTTAGAATACTACCTCATGATCTAGTCGCAGAGCAGTCGCTTCTGGGTGCAGTATTTATTTCACCTGACGCCATCATTTCGCTGGCAGATGAATTAACTCCAGACGATTTTTACAAACCTGCAAACAAGATTGTATTTAAGACAATGCTGTCGTTGCTTGAAAAAGGCGAGCCGATCGATGCTACGACAATGGTTTCTGCTCTTACCAATCAAGGGGATATTTCAAACATCGGAGGTATTAATTACGTTGTAGAGTTGGTAAATTCAACACCAACTTCAAAAAATGTGGAGCATTATGCCAAACTGGTTAAAGAAAAGGCTACGCTTCGGAAAGTAATTGCTGAACTGTCGGAATCACTTTCTAGTGCATATCAGGGAGATATTTCTATCAATGAAATCATCGAAAAAACTGAAAAATCAATTCTTGATATCAGTAATCAAAATGCAGGGACAGGATTTCGTAATGTGGCCGATATCCTTGATACACATATGCAGATAGTCGAGACTCGCTCACAGACAGATGGATTCGTGACTGGTCTATCTACTGGCTTTGTCGGATTGGATAAGATTACAACAGGCCTTCATGAAGGGAATCTTATCATTCTTGCTGCTCGTCCTGCTATGGGTAAGACGGCGCTAGCATTGAACATTGCAAAACATGTGGCTACGATGGAAAGAAAACCCGCTGTCATTTTCTCGCTTGAAATGGGAGCAGAGGAATTGATTGAGCGCATGGTGGCATCTGAGGGGATGATTCCAGGTTATCATTTGAAGACTGGGAATCTTAGTACCGATGAGTGGAAAAGACTTGTACATGCACAAAGCAATCTCTATGATGTGCCTATTTTTGTGGATGATACTGCTGGTATTCGGATTTCAGATATACGGTCAAAGGCCCGAAAGCTTTCTCAAGAGATGGGCGGTCTAGGCATTATCATCATTGACTACTTGCAGTTGATTACTGGTTCAAAGAGGGAGAATCGTCAGCAGATTGTTTCTGAAATTTCAAGGGAATTGAAGATACTAGCAAAGGATTTGAGGGTTCCTGTCATAGCCTTATCGCAGTTGAGTCGGTCGGTTGAGCAGAGACAGGACAAGCGCCCAATGCTATCAGATTTGCGAGAATCTGGTTCGATTGAGCAAGATGCAGACATTGTAGCTTTCTTGTATCGTGATGCCTACTATCAGAAAGAACAAGCAGATAGTCAGGAAGCAAATAACGTGACCGAGCTGATTCTAGAAAAGAATCGACATGGTAGTCTAGGGACAGTGAAGTTGTATTTTCATAAGGAATACACAAAATTTTCAAGTGTGGAGGGGTAGATGGCAAATTGGTTTGTGAGAATCAATCACAGAAAAGAAAACAAAGATAGTTACTACTCTCAGCAAGTAGAAAGAAGGCTCTACTTTGATTTAGAAACTAAGAAGGATGTTTTGACAAAAATCAAAGAAGATTATCCAGAATATTTTTCAGAAAAGATACCTCAAAGAACTTCGAAAGGGGAATTCTTTTTTGTCAATGTTTATGAATTGAGTGAAAACTGGGAAAGTTTTTGGACCGAAAAAATTCCGTGTAAATTTTGTGGAGAAAATCCTGTCAATAGAATTGACATAAAGAACAATAATTATAGCGGTTATTATTTTTGTTGCTTAGAGCATGAAGAACAATTTTATGAGAACAGAGTTGCTGAAGATAATAGAACTTACAAGAATGGGGATATCGTTGGTTTTATCTATAAGATTACCCACAAACAAACTGGTAAGGTTTATATTGGGAAAACTGTTAATCATCCTATTTTTCGTTGGTTTCAACACTTTAAAGCACAATCAGGAAGTTATTTCCATGAAGTGATGAAAAACAGCGATATCATAGACTGGACATACGAGGTTATCGACAAGTTAAAAGATGGTACAGAAAATGAATTACTGGCATTAGAAAGTAAATACATATCTGATTATCAAGCAACAGATCCTACATATGGCTACAATACTAAGAGCTAGAAGAAAGGAGCAGGATAATGATTAAAAAAAGTGAAGTCACTGGTTTCTTATCGTTTTTCAAATTTCCAAAGCCATTCATCTATGATGAAAAATATAAGACTTTGAGCAATAACGCTAAAATGCTCTATATGCTTCTGTTTGATAGGTTAGAACTATCTTTAAAAAATGGATGGCATGATAAAGAGGGGAACGTTTTCCAATATTACACAAATGAACAGTTGATGATTGACTTAAATTGCAATAGCAACAATACGATTATCAAAATCAAAAAGGAGTTGAAAGATGCTGGTCTAATGACGGAAGTCAGACAAGGGATGAACTTACCAAACCGTATTTATCTTGATGCTCTTAACGGAAGTGTAAAAAGTGCATTTCAGGAAGTGCAAAAAGTGCACCTTGGAAGTGCAAAAAATGCACTTCAGGAAGTGCAAAAAGTGCACACAATCAAGACTGAGAATACTAAGAGTGAGAATAACAATAATAAATTGTCGATTTATAAGGAAGTTATTTCTTATCTCAATTTGAAAGCTAAGAAGAATTTTAAGGTTGACACTGCTAGTCATCAAAAATTTATCAAGGCAAGACTAAAAGAGGGTTATGTCCTTGAAGATTTTAAAAAGGTTGTGGACGTCATGGTCGCTAAGTGGAAAGGTACAGAGTATGAACAGTATCTTCAACCACAAACACTTTTTGGTAATAAGATGGACAATTATCTAAACCAACCTATGCCACGAAAAGTTCACTCATTTCAATCAGCAGTTGATGAAAGGCTAGGATTTTAAATGAAACAGTTTAAACAATTCAGAACCAGAACAGTTCTTAATGATGTCTGTGAAATCCATAGATGCCATCTTTGGTCTGTTAAGATTCCTATCAAGGGCAAGGTTGAGGAAATCAGCCAATGTCCTGAATGCGAGAAGGAAAACATTCGTCTCTTTGAGAAGCAACTGAATATGGAATCAGAAGTTAAAAGCAAGCTATCGGACACTTACGAGGTCTTTGCTCGTGACAGTATCGTTTCAAGTAAGCTGGCCAGCAAGTCACTACATGACTATGAGATTCAGGTTGATATTGATGAAAAGGCTATGAATTTTGTGAAGCGATTGGAACGTGAGTATGCCAAAGGTACGGTTGGAAATGCCATCATCACAGGACCTTCTGGTGTTGGTAAGAGTCATCTGACCTATGGATTAGCTCGGTTTCTCAATGAGCAGTTCAAGTCTTATGATGAACCTAAAAGCGTGCTCTTTGTGTCAGTCGTTACTTTATTTGATAAGATTCGTGAAAGCTTTGAGTTTGATAATGGCTATTCAGAAGCGAAGATGGTCAAGCTATTGTCTGAGGTTGATTTTCTTTTCTTGGATGATCTTGGGAAAGAGAGTCGTAAGGCTGATACAAAGCGGAACGAGTGGGCACATCAGATATTGTTCAAGATCCTGGATAATCGGACGAATACGATTATCAATACAAATCTGTCTAGTGAAGAGATTAAAGAACTTTACTCGGACGATTTCGGGAATGGTGCTTTATCAAGTCGTATCTTTGAGGGAGCAACTGGCAGATGCTTTGTGTATCCGTCTGGGATGAAGGATAGGAGGTATTGATGTTAAATCTTTACTTCGTCTACAACGGGCACTGCACCAAAATTCAAAAAATATATCGGAAAAGATGATGTACGTTTTGATTATGGTGCGATAGATTGCTATTACTTAGCAACAAAATCAACGTGCCGCGAACCACGTTAAAAGCGAGCTAGAATATGCGTCAGACTTGGACGAATGACGTATAAAGAATTTGCTAGCTCTTGTGTCTTTGAGCCATGAGGTGCAAGAGCTGGATTTTTAGTAATCAGGTTAAAACATGAAATACAACAAACAAGACATGATTGAAGCTTTGAAACATTCAATCGAAGTAGCAGAAGAAAAGATTGAAGAATTGAAGAAACCAAGTCAGAAATCAGTTGCACACATGAGAGCTGCTGAAAGAGATTTTTGGAGAAAGAAGATAAAAGTGTATAAGAGCAAGTTAAAGGAGTTGGAAGAATGATAGTATGGGCATTGTTTGATAGTGGCAATGGTTCATACACAAAAGCCGTCAACACCCTCAATAGTTCGGGGGGGGCGAATATTAAAGTGTATCCGATTGGTATTGATATCGAAAACAAGAACAATCATTTTATACCGTTAAACTTAGCAGACTATTCAAGGCTTTTTGGGGACAACACACTTTTTGATACACTTGACCAATTGCCACACCCTGACTTAATCATAGCAAGTCCACCTTGTGAAAGCTGGTCAAACGCTAGCGCAATGGCAAACGGGAATGCTTGTTGGAAACAGGAAGATTTATCAGATAGTCTATTTAAACCACAAATTCAACCAAGCATATTTACTATTCGAGCAAACAAAGACTACGAGAATGCGTACAATAATTATCGCTATGATAGGCAATTCATGAAAAGGGTAAATGGTGAACTCTGTGCATTTAATACCGTCGAGATCATAAAAAGGTATCAACCTAAGTATTGGATAATAGAAAACCCAGCAAGTGGGCGATTGTGGAGATACATTGAAGAAATTATGGATTTTAAACTACCATATCTCAATCCTACACGCTATAACAACTATGGTTATCCAATACAAAAACCCACAAAATTTGCTAGTAATCTCGATTTAGGTCTTAAAAATGACATTGTTAAGCAAGACATAGAATGGTGTAATTTTTCAAAATCGTATAATGAAAGGTCAAATATCCCACAAGAACTAGTAATAGAAATTTTAAAAAAAGTTAAAAAGGAGCTAGAAAATGAATAAAAAAGAATTGATTGAAGCAGTAAATAAAGAATCACACGATTGGGTAAATAGGAAAAGCGTTATCTCATTAATCGAACAACTAGACGAACCCGAAAAAGTCAAAGTTCCGCAGTTTGTGGCGGAGTGGTATGAAGAGCATAAAGATAATCTTGAGTATAATATTTGGGATTGGATGAAGTATAATCTTGAACCTAAAAAACGAGAAAATGTAATCTTCTCTCAGTGGTTAGGTAAGACTGTAAATAACCCTGTAGAAATACTTATCAAGATGAAGTTGTATGGCTATGAGATCGAGGAAGAACCGAAGTATATTGTGAATCTAAAGAATGGGCAACCTTTGGTTAAAGCGCCATTAGGGGGAAATCTTTATTTTAACCAAAATATAACAGCTGGAAATTATAAAGCCACCCGCAAGGAACTAGAAGATGCCGGATTTGGTGAAGTGTTTAACAGTACATTGTTTGAAGTCGAGGAGGTCACAGAATGAGCCTTACGCTAAATAGCACAATTGAAGACTTAGTTTTGGCAATCGGAAAAATTATCGTTGAGTCTGACGATAAAACCGATACAGTGATGCTAGAGATACCCGATCAAGACTTTTACTTAGAAATTGCCGTAAAATTAAAGAAGGAGGCCACAGAATGAAACGCTTTTTAATTGGCTATGCCTTACTAACGACTTGCTTGTTGTTTATGCAGCGGTCGATTATAGACGAGCAGCAGAAACCCTTGCTTGTTTATCATGCTGATAGTAAATACGCTATCACTGGCAAGGTAACAGAAAAACGAAAAATCGGAAGTTTGTTCACTATCACGGTTGGCGGTAACGTATTCGTGGTGAGTGAAGACAAATATAAAAATATTGAAATAGGAGATGATATCGAATTATGAACACACTAGAAAATGTTAAACAATGGTTTATTGATCGCGGCCTGGAAAACGGTGGACGATTAGATAAGCAGTCTTTGAAACTCAGTGAAGAATTTGGTGAACTATGTGCTGGTTACCTAAAGAAAAATGAGAAAGTGACCAAGGATAGTATCGGTGATTGTGCAGTCGTGGTTGTCGGTCTTGGACTACTAATCGGTGAAGACGTGAATCAGATTTTTAAAGAGTCTGACAGCATTCGTAAAAAAGATGTGATGGAAAGCTTCATCTCACTTAATGCAAACATTAGTGAGTTTCAACTGTCTCAAGGATTTGCTAGCAAGGAATTATGTCGACACAATCTAGTACGCTGCATTGGTTATCTGAAGAATATTGGATATGATTTCGATGAATGCTTTGAACTAGCATACCAGGAAATCAAAGACCGTAAAGGTCGCTGGATTGATGGCTCATTCGTGAAGGAGGAGGATTTGCCAGATGATTCCAATGGAGGTAGATAATGAGGATTAAAACACAAAATGGATCAATCATTAATGTTAACAATATAAAACGCAGCATCACAATTGATGGTGTTGAGTATGGTTCAGATTGTCGAGCGCTGGTCTCTAAGCATAGAAATGGTACAGGGACTATTACTCTTGTATTTGATGGGGAAATTATTTGAAATACGCAAGGAGATTTGAAAGATGCAGCTAAGATTGAAAAAACTTAGAGAGGACCTGTGTCTCTCTGTAGTACAGATGGCAAAAGAGACAGGTGTTTCACAAAATACAATTCATTTGTATGAGCGAGGTGGATATCCATCTATTAAGCAAATTGAAACGATTGCTAAAACTTATGATGTAAACCCTGCATGGTGGATAGATGATGAAACGATGCCTGCAATCCAGGTAGTCGAAAAAGTGGTCTATAAAAAAAGTCCAACAGCAAGACTACCAGATTATCACAATAACAATAACGATGGTAAAATTATCAAATGGGTTAAATCCAAAAGATACATGGGAGGTAAGGTTTGGGCAAAAAGAACTTAACAAAAGCACGAAGGGATTATCTCGAGTTTGAACTCGATGATAAATATTTAAAGATTGACAAACTTATCGGCCAACGAAGACATGAGCTAGAACGTTTGTACGAAGTTAAGCATCTTACTATTCCTGGTATTGATGATACTGGAGCAAGTGGCAGTGGGACATTCGTCAACAGGTCGGAGAATCTAGCGGTTGCTTATGCAAGCGATCCTATGATTTTAAGATTAGAAAATCTCCAAAACGCTATTTCCCAATTACTAGAGAATCTAGAACCAGATGACAAAAAAATCTTCTATCTTCGCTGGGGAGAACATACTGGATACGACTGGATTCAAGTTTGGCACATCATGGAGAACGGAGAAACTGGGTACTTGTATAGACACAGCAAGCAGATTTACAGAAGACGTGAAGTGATTCTCGATACACTTTCAAATTTGCTCTTTATGTAAAGTTGTCAAAAAAACATATAGAATTGACAAAAAGAATGTGATAGATTGATACTATCCAAAGCACTGAGAAAATCTTAGTGCTTTATTTTTTTGTGAAAGGAGCAAAGAACTATGAATATTGTTGAACCGTTAAGAGATAAGGATGATATCCAATCCATGAAGGACTATCTATCATCCTGGAACGAAAAGTATTACATGTTATTTCTTTTGGGAATCAATACAGGTTTTCGAGTTGGAGATATTCTCAAACTAAAGGTTAAAGATGTTCAAGGTTGGCACATTAAAGTCAGAGAACAAAAGACAGGGAAATACAAGAGCATCAAAATGACAAGACCGCTCAAGAATGAATTGAGGGAATTTGTCAAAGATAAAGAACCACATGAGTATCTATTTCAGAGTCGTGTTGGAAAGAACAAGGCACTCAGCTATAAGACGGTTTACTGGTTTCTTAAAAGAGCTGCTGAAGACTTAGGAATTGACAATGTCGGTACTCATACTATGCGAAAAACATTTGGCTATCATTACTACAAGAAGTACAAGAACGTTGCAGACTTGATGTCATTATTCAATCATTCAAGTCCAGCAGTCACACTAATTTATATTTGTGTAAGGCAAGATGAACTTGATACCAAGATGAGTAATTTTAGCCTCTAATATTTTTTTGTTTTTTTTCAACTATCTATAACGAGGGATTTTCTAGTTTAAATTTTTAAAAGAGCCTGAGGTATTGCCAATGCTAGTTTTTGGATGTG
>ERZ1674242.40-NODE-40-length-9486-cov-2.890892_pt1 | contig 9486 bp, 5 predicted proteins | sample MGYA00581202_ERZ1674242 | MGnify/ENA primary metagenome ERZ1674242 (study PRJEB41354, sample SAMEA4873293) | human saliva metagenome | biome: human-associated habitat [ENVO:00009003]; feature: mouth environment [ENVO:08000002]; material: saliva material [ENVO:02000036]... | reverse complement strand
CTTCTTTAACGGCGTAGAAGTCCGGGATGACTTCTTTTTCTATGCCTTGCTCTTTCAGCGAAATGCCTGCCATCACGCGTGCGCCGACTTTGGCGAGCGGTACGCCGGTGGCTTTGGATACGAACGGTACGGTACGGCTGGCGCGTGGGTTTACTTCCAGTACGAAGACCACGCCGTCTTGTACGGCAAACTGTACGTTCATCAGGCCGACTACGCCCAGTGCATATGCCATGGCTTTGGTTTGACGGCGGATTTCGTCTTGAATCTCTTCGCTCAAAGAGTATGGAGGCAATGAACAGCCGGAGTCGCCGGAGTGGATACCTGCTTGTTCGACGTGTTGCATGATGCCGCCGATCACGACGTCTTGGCCGTCTGAAACGCAGTCTACGTCCACTTCGATGGCATTGTTCAAGAAGAAGTCGAGCAATACGGGGCTGTCTTCGGAAACTTGTACGGCTTCGCGCATGTATTTTTGTAACTCTTCGGCAGAGTGAACAATCTGCATGGCGCGGCCGCCGAGTACGTAAGAAGGACGGACAACCAACGGATAACCGATTTCTTCGGCTTTAACGAGGGCTTCTTCTTCGTTGTGGGCGATGCGGTTAGGCGGTTGGCGCAGACCTAAGTCGTTCAACACTTTTTGGAAGCGTTCGCGGTCTTCGGCGGCATCGATGCTGTCGGCAGATGTACCAATGATGTTTACGCCGTTTTCAACCAATGCGTTGGCGAGTTTGAGCGGGGTTTGGCCGCCGTAATGAACAATCACGCCCCATGGGTTTTCGGTGCGGACGATTTCCAATACGTCTTCCAAGGTCAGCGGCTCGAAGTACAGACGGTCGCTGGTGTCGAAGTCGGTGGATACGGTTTCAGGGTTGCAGTTGACCATGATGGTTTCAAAACCGGATTCGCGCAGGGCGAGCGCGGCATGAACGCAGCAGTAGTCAAATTCGATACCTTGGCCGATACGGTTTGGACCGCCGCCGAGAATCATCACTTTTTTACGGTCGGAAGGACGGGATTCGCATTCTTCTTCGTAAGTGGAGTAGAGGTAGGCGGTTTCGGTAGCAAACTCGGCGGCGCAGGTGTCGACGCGTTTGTAAACCGGATGCAGGTTCAGCGCGTAGCGGTGTTCGCGGACTTCTTTTTCGCTTACGTTCAACAATTGTGCCAAACGTTTGTCAGAGAAGCCTTTGCGTTTCAGACGGCGTAAAGCGGCATAATCCAAGTCTTGCAACTGGCCGTCTGAAACCGATTTTTCTTCTTTCACCAAGTCTTCGATCTGCGCCAAGAACCAAGGATCGATGGCGCAGATTTCGTGGATTTCTTCCAGCGTGAAGCCTGCACGGAACGCATCGGCTACAAACAGCATACGCTCAGGGCCGGGGTTCGCCAGTTCGCGGCGGATTTCGGCTTTGTCTTCGCTGCGAGGGTTGAAGCCGCACAAGCCGGTTTCCAAACCGCGCAAGGCTTTTTGGAAGCTTTCTTGAATGGTACGGCCCATCGCCATTACTTCGCCCACCGATTTCATCTGCGTGGTCAGACGGTCGTCTGCGGCGGGGAATTTTTCAAACGCAAAACGCGGGATCTTGGTTACCACATAGTCGATGGAAGGCTCGAACGACGCTGGGGTGCGGCCGCCGGTAATGTCGTTGCGCAACTCGTCCAGCGTAAAGCCGACAGCCAGTTTTGCTGCCACCTTCGCAATCGGGAAGCCCGTCGCTTTGGAAGCCAGCGCGGACGAACGGCTCACGCGTGGGTTCATCTCAATCACAATCATCTCGCCGTTTTCAGGGTTCACCGCAAACTGAACGTTTGAGCCGCCGGTATCCACGCCGATTTCGCGCAACACTGCCAATGAAGCATTACGCATGATTTGGTATTCTTTGTCGGTCAATGTTTGTGCAGGCGCAACAGTAATGGAGTCGCCGGTATGCACGCCCATCGGGTCGAAGTTTTCAATCGAGCAGATGATGATGCAGTTGTCGTTTTTGTCGCGCACCACTTCCATCTCGTACTCTTTCCAGCCGAGAACGGACTGCTCAATCAGCAGCTCATGCGTGGGCGACGCATCGAAACCGCGTTCGCAAATCGCCAAAAACTCGTCTTTATTGTAGGCAATGCCGCCGCCCGAACCGCCCATGGTGAAAGACGGACGAATCAGCGTCGGAAAACCGACCTGTTCCTGCGCCGCCAAGGCTTCGTTCATCGTGTGGCAGACAAAAGATTTCGGGCAGGAGAGGCCGATTTTTTCCATCGCTTCCTTAAAGCGGCCGCGGTCTTCCGCTTTGTCGATCGCGTCTTCCGTCGCGCCGATTAATTCGACATTGTATTTCGCCAGCACGCCGTTGCGCGCCAAATCCAGCGCACAGTTCAGCGCGGTCTGGCCGCCCATCGTGGGAAGAATCGCATCGGGCCGCTCCTTGGCGATAATCTTCTCCACCGTCTGCCACATAATCGGCTCGATGTAGGTAACATCCGCCATTTCAGGGTCGGTCATAATCGTGGCGGGGTTGGAATTCACCAGAATGACTTTATAGCCTTCTTCACGCAAAGCCTTACAGGCCTGTGCGCCCGAATAGTCAAATTCGCAGGCCTGACCGATAACGATAGGGCCGGCGCCGATGATAAGGATGGATTTTAGGTCGGTACGTTTGGGCATGGGTGGTTACTCTTGAATTAAAGAAGGTTGTTTTGTTACATAGCTTTTAAGAAAAGTATTTCCCTTTTCTAAAATCGAAGCTAAAACATCATCTTCTATGTTAGATAAAATATTCTCTAAATCTGCGCTTGATTTAATTTTAAAGAATTCTTTTGTTTGAGAATGGTATACAAGAGAAGGTTTATTTAGCTGTAAAAGTTCTGCTATATTGTTTAATGAACCAATACTCTTACCATCCCATAAAATAAAGCCATAATCAGCAATTTCTGCCATTTTTTTATCTTTTGCTGTATAAAATTCCCTTCCAGTTCCTTTGCTGTCTACTTGGACAAACTGCCAATTCCCCACATTATTTCGGTAAATTTTGCCAGAAAAGTAAATATGAACATTAGCATAATCTTGTTCTTGTAGAAATTTTTGGATAGCTTTATCAGCCCCATTAGCATCTCCAATAACAATATCAAAATTATTGCTAAGAATATTGTTAATTCTTTCTCGTATTTGTGGATTTAGTCGTGAAATGCTGCGTGAACCAGAAAAGAAAATAGTGCGCATTTTTATCCTCTAGTCTTTGTCATTGCTAAAACAATTACAGATCTAGCATTTTTTGAAAACAATTTTTCAGTTGATATTTCTAATGTTGCTCCACTATCAAATAAATCATCAATTACTAAAATATTCTTATTGGATAGATCTATATTGTCAATTGTGATGGAATTATTCAGTATTTCTAGTTTTTCTGATTTTTCTTCAATATTTTTGAGTGGTGTGTGTGAGCTAGATTTTCTTAAAATAGGAGAATATGGAATATTCAAGCGATCACTTAGTTCTTTGGCAATTAATTGAACTGGTTGATTAATACGCTCTGTTGTGAAAGGGGCGGGAACAATTAAATTTAAAGTCTCTAATCCGCTAAATTGCTGTAAAATATAATCCACTAATAAAGAGGCATTTTGGGTTTGATTACGATATTTTAATTGATAAACCCATTCTCCAATTACACTTCTCTTGCTATCAAAGTGAGGATGCCCTAATTCATCATAACCTAAAAAAATACTTTTTTGCATATGATGGTCTAAAGCAAATCCTTTTGTCCAATTACCATTTAGTTCTATCGCCATTTCATTGACTCCTTGTCAAAATTAAGTATAACGAGCAATCCTAGCAAGCCGTAACTCGCATGTAGGGTGTGTGCGGTACGCACGCGTTCACCATTTTCCCTCCAGCCTAAACCCACCGCGTGCGTGCCTTGCGGCACACATCCTACCGATGTGTTCAAAGGTCGTCTGAAAAAACGCTCGCGGCGTTTGCTCCATCTGCCTTGCGATAAAGGCTATCTGAAAAATTCCTGCTGTTGATATTTCGGGCATTCTTTTTCAGACGACCTGTAACGCTCTTAAATTCGCTGTAACCTGCTCCCTCCCCCGTGGGGGAGGGCTGGGGAGAGGGTATCTCTGAATTTCGGCAATCTTTCCCAATACCTTCACCGCCCCAATACAAGCCTTGCGGCTTGTTGCCCTCTCTCTAACTCTCTCCCACGGGGAGAGAGGACAGGGTGGCTGTTGGGATTAAGGGTGATGCAGGGAAAATAGAAAGCTGTAGCCCATATGTAGGGCGTGTGCGGTATGTACGCGTTCTCCATTTTCTCTGCAACTCCAACCCACCGCGTGCGTGCCTTGTGGCACACACCCTACCAGTGGGTTCAAAGGTCGTCTGAAAAAACGCTCGCGGCGTTTGTTCCATCTGCCTTGCAATAAAGGCTACCTGAAAAATTCCTGCTGTTGATGTTTCGGGCATCCTTTTTCAGACGACCTGCAACGCTTGAATCCGCTATAACCTGCTCCCTTCCCCGTGGGGGAGGGCTGGGGAGAGGGCATTCCCCGAATGGTGGCAATCTTACCTAACACCTAATCACTCAAATACAAGCCTTGCGGCTCCCCTCTACCACGGGAGAGGGGATGGGGTTGCTGATTGAATTAAATGTTGCAGCAAGACAATCTTTTTTCAGACGACCTTTTGCGTTTTTATTTTGCACAGGCCGTCTGAAAACTTCCTTAAAAACTAGTGATAAACGTAATCAAACCCAAAATGATACCCGGGGCGTTTGCCAGCATGACGGGGTAGTCGCGTTTTTCTTTCAAAAAGCCGTAGGCAACCCATAATGTGCAGTTGATGGCGGCGACGAGGGGTTGCAGCGGCGAGCCGGGGTTGCCTGCCAGGTTGTTTTGGATTTGCGGGATATAGGAAACGTACATGCCTACGGCGGTCAGGGTAGCGACAACGGAGAGGATGCGCATTTGTTTTTCAGTCATGGGAGTTTCCTTTCTGACTTGAGTTACAGGATTTTGAATCGCTTGATTTTCAGACGGCCTGCCGGATTTGACGGCCGTCTGAAAAATTCGCTTTATTGCTTCGCCGCTTTCATATTGTCAATGAATTTGTCAAACAGATAGCCGACATCCTGCGGGCCGGGGCTGGCTTCGGGGTGGCCTTGGAAGCAGAACACAGGTTTGTCTGTCAGTTCGATACCTTGCAAGGTGTTGTCGAACAAGGATTTGTGGGTAATGCGTGCATTGGCGGGCAGGGTGTCGGCATCGACGGCGAAACCGTGGTTTTGGCTGGTAATGACGACTTTGCCGCTGTCCAAATCTTGTACTGGGTGGTTGGCACCGTGATGGCTGAAGCGCATTTTCAGGGTTTTTGCACCGATGGCGAGGCTGATCAGCTGGTGTCCCAAGCAAATGCCGAAAATCGGTTTGCCGCTTTCCATTAATTTTTGTACGGCTTTGATGGCGTAGTCGCAAGGCTCGGGGTCGCCGGGGCCGTTGGATAGGAATACGCCGTCAGGATTGAGTGCCAATACTTCTTCCGCGCTGGTTTGTGCGGGAACGACGGTCAGGCGGCAGCCGCGCGAGGCGAGCATGCGCAGGATGTTGGTTTTCACGCCGAAATCGTAGGCGACGACGTGGAACGGTTGTTCGGCAGGGGTAACGAAACCTTTGCCCAATTCCCATTCGCCTTCGGTCCATTCGTAAGTTTCTGTGCAGGAAACTTCTTTTGCCAAATCTTTGCCGACCATGCTGCCGAATGCGGCAATCAGTTCTTGTGCTTTTTCAACCGTTGCGTCCGCACCGGTCAAGATTGCACCGCCTTGTGAACCTTTTTCACGCAACAGTGTGGTCAGGCGGCGGGTATCGATGTCGGCGATGGCGACGGTTTTATTGCGTACCAAATAGTCGTGCAGGCTTTCGGATGCGCGGAAGTTGCTGTGCAAGAGAGGCAGGTCGCGGATAATCAAACCGGCGGCGTAAACGCTGCGGCTTTCTTCGTCTTCGGCGTTGGTGCCGGTATTGCCGATGTGGGGGTAGGTGAGGGTAACGATTTGTTTGCAGTAGGACGGGTCGGTCAGGATTTCTTGATAGCCGGTCATGGAAGTGTTGAACACGACTTCGCCGGAAGTCGAACCTTCGTAACCGATTGATGTGCCGTGAAATACGCTGCCGTCAGCGAGAACGAGAAGAGCCGGAGTGGTCATGATGGAATCCTGTTTGCCTGATGATGGTCGGTTCGAAAAAAATGGGTCGGGCCGTCTGAAAAATAAAATTGTTTACAAAAAAGACAGCCTTCGGAAATCTCGGCTAAAAAAAAACACGCTCCGCAGCTTTGATTTTGCTGTGTAACGTGCTTTTTCAGACATAGCGGTCTATGCCGTAGAAGCAGTGTATTTTAAGTCAAAATGATAGGAATTTCAAGCATAGAGCAAGGAGTCGATAATTTAAAAATGTTTTACCTTTACGGGACAATCCCTTGCTTTTGGAATGCCTGATGAGTAAGGTTGAACTAAATATCCAGTCGGGCCGTCTGAAAACTGATCAGGCAGATTGTTTCATTTTTGTTGTGTTTGAAATGTAGGCGTAGGGAAATTCAGCTGAATCAAACATGGAACAGGCTGTTTATGCTAAAATCGTAGCCTTATAAAAAATAAAAACAATGTCATTTTTAGCTGAGATTATCCGATGAAAAAAGAACACATTATGCAAAACGCTCCATCAGGCCGCCATCGCCTCATTCATGCAAGCGTCGCTTCCGCTTTAGCGCTTATCAGCTTTTCCGTTCAGGCAAATACGCAGCAATTTGCCAAAGTCCCGTTTTACCTGCAAAACGAAACCGCCGTCAGCGGCCAACCCAAAGTCAAACACAATATTATGTTTTTGATTGATGACTCGGGCAGTATGCAATGGAATGTACAAGGTAAGGAAACATCTGTATGGGCTGATAAAAGAATAACGATTACTAAGGAGGCCCTAAAATCGGTATTGAAAGAGTATGGCGAAAAACAACGATTCCAGTGGGGTTTGCAAACCCTGCATAACAATGGTCGTACTGATATTCGAGATGAGGAGGGCTTTACCGATGATTGGAAGGATGTTCAAAGGAGGGTAGATCGTATCGACCCCGGTCATGCTACGCCAATCACACGCCGCTACTATGAAGTAGTCAAAAACTTTGTGATGCCCAACATCAAATACCGTTGTCAGAAGTCTTATGTGATTGTGATGTCGGACGGTGATGCCAATATGAGTTGTAGTAACCAGGTTCCAGGCGAAGATCCTCGCTTATCTCGTAATACTAACTTCAACTATGATCGGGATTATTACTATTCAAACTATTACCATCGTATTGAACGTAGTGCAAATACACTTGCATACCAATATTTTGGGCCGTCTGAAGTAAAAGCTTATGAAGATAAACATGAGCAAGGTAAGAAATTTTCAGGAAATGGCCTTGAAGGATATTTTGATCTGCCAAATTATGATCCGAGATCGAATACTCCTGAAGGGGAGAAAAAGTTTCAATGCCAATATACTAACTATCAAAAAAATGCTTCAGGGAATTGGATACCTTTAGGCGAAATTATTGTTCCTTATTGGGATAGAAACTATAAAGATGAAAAACGCGGTCTGCGTTTCTTCAGTCAAACTTTGGCAGAAAAAGACATTAAAACTGCGGCAAAAGATGGTGTAGATGCTGCGGGTAAAAGCTGGGATGGTGATCCAAGCGATCCCAAAGGTGTAGATTACAGCAAGCAATTGGTTCAGACTTTTACTGTGGGTTTTGGTGAAGGAATTTCTGAAGTCGGGAGAGAGTATCTGGAAAACGGTGCAAGCCGTAAAAACTGGTATTTTAATGCTGCGAAAAAAGAAGATTTGCTTGTAGCTTTTAAAGCCATCGTCGACAATATTGAAAATGACAGCAAAAATACGAAATTTGAAGGAGTATCCTCTACTGCGCCGGCAACGACCAGTACAGGTATTCCCGATATGGCGGCAACGGTTCATTTGAATACCGGCTCTTGGAGCAGTCAATTGCGGTTTTATAAATTAAACCGTGATGGTACGCCTATCAATACGACAAAGTTTGACCAGCCATCATTTAATAATCGCCTTACTTTGGTTAATGACGGCAGTAAGACCTATTTTATCGATAGAGTTGCAGACAATGAGGCTTCAAATGCCAAATTTGGCATTTCAGACGGCAGTGCAAAAGATAAGTTGGAATGGAAAAATGCATTGCTGAAATGGACTGGCCGAGCAGGTAGTGATGAAGCCATCAAAGCGGATGCAGGAGCAAAAGGTTATAGCCAGTCTTATCGTATCCGTCCGACTGACCCTAATGATCCAAATAAAGATGAACGTAATTTGGGCGATATTTTAGACGGTTCGGTTGCTGCTATTGGGAATAAGGATAAAGGCCGTCAAGAGTTTTTGGTCGCCGCTGCCAATGACGGCATGGTACATATTTTCCGTAATGATACGCCTAGCAATCCTTATGACTTGAAACTCAGCTATATTCCGGCAGGCATGGAACGCGAGGACGATCAAGGCCAAGCAACAACTTTAGGTAAAGTTCTGAAAGATATTGCACGCGATGGTTACGGCTCCAGCACGCCGCACCGCTATATGGTTAATGGTGGTTTTGTTCTCCGCCAAACACCTGATAAGAAGCAAACCTTTATGTTTGGTGCGATGGGTCAGGGTGGACGCGGTGCGTATGCGTTGAATATTGGTGCGGTAGCTAACAGCGATCGTAGTGGTTGGAATAAGACTGTGCCTTTGTTTGAAACAGAAAAAGGCGCTGGCAATAAGCTGGGTTATACCATTGGTTCGACACAAATCGGCCGTGTTTCCATCAAGCGCGATACCACTCCGGTCAATCTGGAATCGAATGTGCGTTATGCGGGCTTCTTGGCCAGCGGCTATCGTACTGAAGACGTGAACAGTGAGGATAATGACACGGCTTTATATGTCTATGATATGACGGGTAAAGAAGCGGGCACAAAAAATAATGGTGATCAGGTTTCTAAAGCCGGTATACTTTTGGGGGATAAAAAAATTCCTGCACCAAATGGCAAAGGTGGACTTTCTACACCGACTTTGGTGGATACCGATTTTGACGGCATTGTCGATATTGCCTATGCAGGCGACCGTTACGGCAATATGTTCCGCTTCGACTTGAGAGGTAAAACCCCGTCTGAATGGTCGGCGCAAATGATTTTCCAAGGCTCGGGTAATCAACCGATTACGTCTGCGCCTGCGGTATCACGTCGCGGTAAAGACAAGTATGTCGTTATTTTTGGTACGGGTAGCGAGATTTATCAGAATGAATTGAATAATACCAACGGTCAAATCAATGCCGTTTACGGTATTTACGACGATGTGTCTACTGATGAATCCAAAAAAGCAGTTTTGGCAAAAAGCAGTGAGTTGGAACAGCAAACCAGAGAAAGTGACGGCGACCACATTTACGTCAGCGACAATAAGGTTGGT
>ERZ1674242.35-NODE-35-length-9931-cov-2.743317_pt1 | contig 9931 bp, 15 predicted proteins | sample MGYA00581202_ERZ1674242 | MGnify/ENA primary metagenome ERZ1674242 (study PRJEB41354, sample SAMEA4873293) | human saliva metagenome | biome: human-associated habitat [ENVO:00009003]; feature: mouth environment [ENVO:08000002]; material: saliva material... | reverse complement strand
TCAGACGACCTTGAGAATAGGCGGGCATTTCTCTACCCGTGTTAAGATTGGATTACCACATCTTCTCTTTACACGAAACAAGAAATGCCCATGAAAAACAATCAAAAAGAGTTATTTGAAAATATTACTATCAGTGTTGTTTATGGCTCGCTTTTGATAAAAAGTATGCCTCTATTTATTTTTTTATGCGTGATATTTTCCGCTTGGCAGCTATGGGAAAACCATAGTGAAATCTCAATAAAATTCAAATGGACGTGGAAACTATTTGTTTCTTCAGCACTTGCATTATTTATTGCCAAAATATTTTCGATCCATCATTTCAATCACAAATATGGGATCTATCCCGAATATCTTAACTATTCAATTTCTGTATGGACTATCATCACTGCTATTACGTTTTTAACACTTCCAATCTTGTGGCATATACTCAAACTCATGATAGAGGGTAGAAATGCCCCGTTATTTAAATCTTTTAAAAAAGGTATCTATGCAATAACACTCTTAATTATGTGGGGGCTTATTATCAAAGCATATGATAAAGCTACCGAGTATGATCGCTGGCCACTCATGTTGGATGCGTACAGCTATTCCGACTGCAAAACAAGTCAAGGTAGTATTGCCATACGAAAAGATGATACAACGTGTTACCGATTCATACTTAGCTATCCACTCAAAATAGAGATGCAGGAATATCCATCACCTAAACCATGAGGAGCAACCGTGGCATGAGCCGACATCCAAGGATAACCAAATAATCATTTCCGATATAATCCACACCTGAAATCCGATGGCTATCGTTGTCAAAGCTGATTGCCTATCGTACTCTTTCCAGCCTCGGAATATATAGAATGAATGCAACAACGCCCATGTTAAAATTATAGACAGTCTGATTTTATTGCAGCAGTCCACTTATCATTCATCTCCAGAAGATTATTGCAGGGCTTCCACCTGCTCCCCGACCTATTGCCGGTAGTCAGCCTTATCAGGGCATCGCTCAAAACGGCAGGGTGTGATAAATACCATACCGCCGATTTTTACCCTCCCGTTACTGATCGTTGTTTCACGGGCAAAGTGCTTGTTCACACAACATCACACACGGACGGTATCGGAACCGCTCAGTCTACCTTTCTCTCGAGCCGCTGAGTTGCCCGCCGCCGGTGTAGCTAGGCGGTAGAAAAGGTCGTCTGAAACTTCTAACGACCTGAATCATCAATAAATGTACTCAGAATAAATTTCATCATCGGTTAAGGTCTCAAAATATGCAGCAAACTGCTCCTTAAATTGCTTCGCTATCTCAGCAATATCAAAACCTGCTTCTAATCCAAATTGTCCTTTCGTTAAATACAATTCAAATTGTTCTTGATATTTCTTGGCAATATCTGCTTCAGCGTAACAGATTTCAGGGTCATCATGACGAGGAAAATAAAACTCAGGCTTAGGGATAATGTAAGAACCAGCCCGCAATTCTAAGAACTCACAAGTATCCCCAGCCAAGTTCATTAAGATACATATTTCAATATCTTTCATATTTCCTCTCTGCACTATTTTCCTAAGGATTCGATTCCTGTCTTAAATTTCAATTCCTGATCACGGCGTTGGCAGTCAGTCATAATTTCCTCGATATTTTCAAGATTTACGGTTTTATCAACTATACATCTTCGTAAATTAGCCTTTTGGATGTCCGAACCACTGATAGGTATATAGTTATATGGATTCATTGAATGCACTGAATAAAACAGGGCAAAATACAAGGCAATAATGGTTAATACTTTGAATGCAGGCTCATCGTCATTGGCATAACTAGCCTGTATGATGATAATAATGATTACAACAAACACAAACGCAAGAAATACCCAAGCGTAACCGCTAGGAAGTCCATATTCATTAAAAAACAAATTAAGCAAAACCGCCATCGTTCTCAACCTTCCAGAAAAAATCCCGCAAACCTACCCTCAAATTCCTCCGCAATCTCTTCAATATCGTCAAAATCGCTATCTTTCCAAAGATCACTGTCATTTAGAAACCACTCGAATTTCCACCAGTATTCATTTGCAACGCGCGATGCGAGGAATGCGTCATCGTGATTCTCACGGTTCGCCTCAAAAATATCCTGTCCCGAACGCACATAAACTGACGATTGGTTTTCAAAATGTTCACTGATTTCTGCTGCCTTGTTTTGCAGTTCTTTAATCTTAGCCTTTATCATATTTGTCATAATGACACCTTTGAACTATAATAATTTGTCTGATTATTTCAGATGAACCCAAACGGAAACCCGCTTCTTGCACAAGCGGGCTTGGATTTGGATACATGTTTAAAGACGGGTAGCGCCGTCTGAACATTTGGGCATTTGCCCTATCGGACTTTTCCGATAAATACCCGCTCACGGCGGGGAATATAAAAATCAAAATGTGTTTTGCAGCTTGTCCGCAGATTATCGCTGCTACATCGGGAATACGTCCCGATTAAGAAATACGTCCAACTTGCCGCCTGTTACCGGACCCCACTGGGCAACCCGGATGCGCGGCATTTTTTTTGGCAGGTCAGATGCTGCCTGCAACCGTTTATCCGATTTACCCAAAGGCTCGATCACCTTTTTTACGCATGATGTTTCAGTCTTTTCAGGCCAAAATATCTCCGAAGGCCGGTTGCTTCGTTCTAAATATTTAAAGAGCGTTTAATTTCGATAAAACCAATTTTAAGATAACTTAAATAATTAAGCAAGCTGAAATTTAAGATTTCTTTAATTTCTGTGATCTAGTTTAGACATGCTGTTGATTTTTATATATAAAATAAAAGGTCGCCTGATAATTCAGACGACCTTTTATTGGGAGAATTAGACTTTTATCGCTTCCTTCGAAAAATGCGATGTTCAACCATGGTACCGATGATTTCAATGGTGTGACGTGAAGAAGAGAACGGTGGAAAGTCCCGATTTAATGGAGAAAGAGAAAAACATTCGGTTTCTCCGTTCACAGAACTTACTACTTGATATTTTCTGAATACGACATCCTTATCAATTCGAGCAACTACAAACTCACCAGGTTCAGGCTTTTGTTCTATATCAACGACGATCACATCTCCTTCCACAAAATCTGGATTCATTGAATCACCAGAAATTTTCAATGCAAAGCATTTGTTGGGGTCATGGATATTACTCATAAGATAAGCTCCTTTTATTGGATTGGGTATTGGTATCCGCAGATTCCAATTTTCTATTTGAGCAATATCCAAAACGGGAATTTTCCGGTTGTTTGAATCCTCTATAAAAACTACGTTAGTGTTTGTATCTTCGCCTTCGCCTTTTAAAAGCCAACCTAAATCGCAACCAAGAATTTGAGATAGCTCGTATAAATTTTCTGCATTAGGTTTGGTCGTATTTGATTCCCACTGAGATATTGCCACATGGGAAACATCTTTGAGCTTCTTCGCCAGTTCTTGTTGAGTCCATCTGAACTCTTTCCTTTTTTGCCGAATCCGTTGTCCGATTGTCTTATTCACGATATTAGCCTGCTTGAAAAGTATTTAAGTTATCTTAACCTATCTTGCTTTAAGTTTTCTTCACACTTATAATTTAAGAATACTTAAAATGACAGGTAGAAATTATGTTAAAAGCAGATGTCCTAAAATTCTTCGGTTCTAAAAGTGCCACCGCACAGCACTTGGATGTTAGCCCTTCAGCAGTCACTCAATGGAAGGATATTATTCCCGAAAAACAAGCGTATAGGATTGAGAAAATCACAAATGGGAAATTGAAAGTCAATCCTTCTCTTTACAACAAGAGAAAATAGATAACCATGCTCACCGCCGACATCCGCCATCATATTACAACGGACTTTGTGGTTTACCGCGAGTTCGGGCTTTTGTGCGGCTCCAATATTCAGGCAGCGACGTTATTGTCGGGGCTGTTTTGGTGGAGCGACGTGGCCGATAAAGAACCAAAACGTCAGGGTTGGTTTTATAAAACCGCTTCCCAGCTGTTCGATGAGTTTGGACTGACACGGCGTGGCTATGAAAAGGCAAGAAAATTCCTATCCAGCAAAGGCGTTATCCAATACCGACGTGCAGGTGTACACGGCAGGATGCACTGGCAGCTCAATAAAGAGCGTCTGCTCGAACTTTGTTATCAGGTCAAAGGCGAGGCAGTGCCTCAATTCGACAGCCGCTATCATATCGATACAGACAATTTCCGCCTCGAGAAATGGATTAATCTCGGTCTTTGGAATGACTTTTTGAAGATGCGTGCCGAAAAAGGCAAGCCTCTCAATATCAAGCAGAAAAAAATCCTGCTCAACCAGCTCAAAGACCTCAAAAATAAAAACTACGATCTCGAAGCCGCCATGCGGAAAGCTATTCTGAACGGCTGGGCAGGCTTCTACGCTTCCGACCGTTCCCCCAACATCCCTACGCCACCGACATCCGAAGCGGCCACGCGCAAAGCTATGGCGGAATACGAAGCGCAAATCAAACAATCCGCCGACCCGCCGCCCGATACAGGCGGACAGCGGAATCCTGACAATCCTAATCGTCAAAATCTCATAAATTACTACAAGAAAAAACAGTAATCATCAGGCTGTTGGCACCGCCACGCCCAAACGCTGCTCCGGCAGCTTTTTTTGCGCTTTTTGCCGGTAGATATGCCGCCTAAAAGGCTGTTTTGTCTGTTTCTCTCAACAATTTGAGATGTGATGGGCTGTTTTTCTGCTTCGTTTACCTATTTTTATCCGAATCAAATTTAAAGAATAAGTTTTAATTTTGAATATAAGTATCTGAAAATATTATGTTTGTACATAATGAGCAAAGAACTTTGGCTTTAGAGGACATAGAACTTTGTCCGTATAGGACGGCCTTTATACAAAGATCACCTTCACAGACCACTATCAAAAAATATTACAGGCTCGCGCCTGACTGTTTTTTGTGCAATTTATTATGGATGTAGATGGATATTGACGTTTGAGAGGATATAGACTCTTTTTGAGGGAGAGATATGTACAGGTTTTGTGGATAAATCGTTAGAAATATGTACAGGGTTACTGTACAATAAATCATATTGCCCAATGGAGATATATAAAATGGACTATGTAATCAGCTACACCGCAGCCCGTGAAGATTTGGCGCAGGTTATGACTAAAGTTTGTGAAGACCAAGTAGTAACACATATTACGCGCCGGAACGGAGGGAACTGTGTCTTGATGTCTGAGGAAGAGTACAGCTCTATTATGGAGACACTTTACCTGTTCGGAAATCCTACTAATGCTGCACGTTTGGAGCACTCGCTGGCTCAGGCAGAACAGGGGGAATTTGTAGAGGTTGATCTGTGAGAAAGCACCGTTTTACCGCTGATGCCGCCGAAGATTTGGCATATTGGAAAAAGCATGATGCTAGGAAGGTTGAACGGATTAAGTTGCTTTTGGAAGATATTAAAGCCAACCATCCGAAGGGAATCGGGAAACCCGAACCACTTCGTCACCATAAATCGGGCTTATGGTCGCGAAGGATTGATCGGGAACACCGTTTGGTTTATTCGGTAGATGAAGATACGGTAACTGTATATGCCTGCCGATACCATTACGAACGCTAAACCAACTTATTGACTTTGAGGCCGTCTGAAAATTCAGACGGCTTTTTCATTTGTAGTCCTTTGGATTAATCGGATTTTGCCAATCAAATTTGTTCTTTCCGGAATTGGATTGAGCCAAAGTTTCTTTTGGCTTTTCAGGTTCAGAAACGGGGCTTTTTGAATTAGTTAATTTATTATCATTTTGAGATTTTTCTACCTTCTTTTCAGCTCCTAAATTCATTTTTTGAAGCCGGGAACGGATGAATCGATTTAATGCCTGTTGGCTTACTCTTACATTTTTCTTTTCAGCCAAAAACTGCAATATCAGTTTTTCAGTAAACCCAAGCTGCTTCATTTTTAAAATTTCATCTTTATAAGGCTCTAGTACGGATCGTTTCCCTGGGTTCAATTTATTTTCATACGATTTGATGAAATCTTCTAAATCACTCATACACACCTCTTACAATATCAATACAACATTTATACAACCTATTCTACAACCTATACAACACTTATACAACATTAATACAACCTATTACAACAATAGACAACTAGAAACAACATCTATACAACATTTAAACAACAAATATACAAGAATTTTTACAACATAAATACAGCATTATTACAATATTATTACAACAATAAAACAACATATACAACATTATTACAACAACTATACAACCTACTTACAACCAAATAACAACACATATACAACAATTAAACAACAAATACCTCCTCTCCGCGCGTACTTCTTCTCTCAAAAAAGAATATTGGCTAAGTAACAATAAATTTTAACTACAACGCAGGATAGGCAATGAGTGCCAAAAAACGCACTAAATGCGTTTTTCAATTCCGCCCAACAAGGCGGAAACGCCGCAAAGCGGCTGAAGGTTTGAACAACCATCGGGGGCATCTGCCGCCGTGTTGTTGGTTGATGTCTAAATTTCAAAGCGCAAAAAGTCCAGACCAAGACAAGTGTCTCTGCACGTCTTCCACCTTTTCCACCACGCCACAGAAGGCGCACCGGACAAAGATGAAAGCCGCACAAAGCCAGTCTGGACTTTTTGCGCTTTGAAATTTTTAACGACATCACAACACGGCGGCAGATGCCCCCGATGGTTGTTTATTTATGAATGAACATTTATGAAAGGACTATCAGATGGGATTAGATATGTATGGCTATACCATGAAAGCCGAGTTTGTCGGCGACCGTCAAACCGATGTGAATGTGAGTGAAGATGAACGCGAAGAAGCAGCACTGAATCATTTTGCCTACTGGCGAAAATTTAACCATCTTCATGGTTGGATGGAAAACTTATATCGTCAAAAAGGCGGAAAAGCTGAAGTCTTTAATTGCTGCACTGTTCGGCTAGAACTTGAAGATTTAGACCGTCTGGAATCTGATTTAAATGAAGAAAAATTGGAATACACGCCGGGCTTTTTCTTTGGAGACGATGAGATATATCCCGAAGACATTACAGAAACTAAAAATTTTATTGCTAATGCCCGTCTAGCAATAGCTACGGGACAAGCAGTGTTTTATGACAGTTGGTGGTAATGGTACACGGTTTCAGGCGGTAAAGGCCGTCTGAAACCATAGGGAGCAAGAAAATGGAAAACACTGTTAAAGAGCTGAAAAAACGTATTTATTCGTTTGGTGCTGCATACAAACCCTCTGATATTTTTCGTGATTTCGTCGAGCTGGCAGCGATTGCCGTTTTAAACAGCTATATTCGGGATGAAGATTGGGAAAATCGTGAAGAACGATACCACGTTATCCGCCGACAATATAAAGAAGAGGCTTTTAAAATTTTTCCTGAGCTATTAGGCGTTTTGGCTTCGGGCTGTATTCGAGCGGTGAAAGTCGGAAACTACGAAGATTTTTTGGGCGAACTTTATATGGACTTGGGAGCGTCGAACGAGCGTAACGGACAGTTTTTTACGCCAATGTCTATATCAAGAGTGATGGCAAGACTGGCAGGAATCGACGCGGTGGAGAAGCTGACGAATAAAAGATTTGTTTCTTTACTTGAGCCATGTTGTGGCAGTGGTGCGAATCTGCTTGCTTTCGCCGAACATATCGCCGATAGCGGAAAAATTCCAAGCTTACATATGGCAGCGGTTGCGGTAGATATTGATGTTTTATGTGTGTGGATGTGTTTTGTGCAATGCCATTTTTACGGTATTCCCGCAAAAATTATACATGGAGACAGTTTGAAACTTGAATTTCATACGGCTTGGCGGACGGTGCATTGGTTGCGTGGAGGATTTGAAGACGATATGAAAGCTGAAATTGTCGCTGACAAAAAAGCCGCTTTCGATGCAGAACAGCAACACCATAGAGAAACGAAGATTACCGCCCCTTTGTTGACTTTGGAAGAACAGTTGGTCTTGTTTTAAGGAAAGGATATGACAAAATGTTTTCTGAATGCCTAAAAGGTAAAATTCCTACTGAAACGAGGCTGGATACCGAAGCCCTAATTAAGCTGTTGATGTTGGAAAACGTTTCTGAAATTGAAGCAAGCATTAGAAAAGGTTGTATAAGAGCAACACATTTTATAGGTTCTAACAAAAAATATATCTATGATACAGGTATTGATGATGAAGAAATTAAATGGGGAATTGAAGATTTTAAGGCACATTACCCTCACACTTGGTGGACGGTAGAGCAGATTAATTATAATGACTAAGATATAAAGGTCGTCTGTAATCACTGTTTCAGATGACCTTTATCTGTCTAAGCCAAATTAAAAAAAAGAAGCCCGCCGCAGCCCCGTTACCGCCTCTCAAAGTTCGGCAGAAACGTCCCCACGCCCCCAAGTAGAAAACAGACTTAGGCAGCTTTTCCGGCACCTTCAGCAGCCTACAAAATTGCCACGCCTATTTTCCACTTGCCCCCTACGGCGGGCTTTTTATTTATGAAAAATTAGTACTATTCAATCTAGTAGCTGACAGCTCTTAAAACTGGAGCTATTTAGACAAAATATCTGCCTTTGTCGATTTTGATCGGTGTTTAACGTGGGCTGGGATGAAAAATAACACATAAGGAAAACTAATGCTTTTACTACGGCGTGAACACATTGATAGGTTGTTTGATATGTTAATAGCAAACCGCAGGTTTGATACCCCATTTAAAATTACGGAGTACGATGGTGGGATGAATTTTTTGGGCGCGTTTGGCGAAGTCCCAGTACACGAGCTTGGAAATCGATCGACGACATTGTGCTTCGAATGGAAAGGGGAAATCTCTGAACCACGAGATACCCATGATATTGCGGGGATGAAGCCAAACATTCTTTATGACTTTAACGGATCAGGAAGGCACTTTGATAACCTTGATCCACGTTACCTGCTTCCTGTGGGTTCAAAAAGGGCTGATACTGAAGCATATCGTAATTAATGACGAAGACGAGCTTTTGAGGATTTGGTGTAACCGACGAAAAATTTATTTTTACCGATACCGACTATTGAAAGCCATCCCAATTGTGCGAAACATTTTATTGCATAAGGCATGGCAGGAAATTTACCGGATAAATGAAATGTGTCGTAACACTTCATTTGAAATTGCCATATGCAACCGCCTAATGTAAGATGAATAAACATACAACCGAGTTTTCATCTGCTAGAGCTAATATAAGGTCTATTTTTTGGTCATTACTATAATTGTCCACTTACATTATTTAACTTAATTAATTCTATGAACCCCTTCTTTTCCTCCCAAGCCATATTTCCTCCATTATCACTATTATTCCTATCATTGATAGCTGCCTTTCCTGTCCCAACATCAGCCGCTCCCACTCCCGAAGCCATTTCACAACAACAGGACATTCTCCAGCGTCAACGGGAGAAGCAGCTGCGTGAACAGATGTTGCCTGAACAAGATGTGCGTTTAGATGATGCTGATACAGGTAGGGAGAAGATGGCAACACAGGCAGGTAGTGCAAATTCGGATGAAGCAAGCCCATGCTTTCCTATTTCTGAAGTGGAATTGGTAGGTAAAGGAGCCGCTAAATTTCGATTTGCGCTCAACCAGGCTTTGCGCCAAACACATTTTGTTCCCGGCAAGTGTTTGCATGCGGGCGATATCAATCAAATCATGTCTTTGGCGCAAAATGCGTTGATCGGCAGGGGGTATACCACGACACGTATTTTGGCTGCGCCACAAAATTTGAATAGTGGCAAGCTTCAATTAACACTGATGCCGGGCTATCTGCGCTTCATACGAATCGATAGATCTAATGATGCCCAAACCCACGCTGAACGCATTGCAGCATTCCAAAACAAATTTCCCACCCGCTCAGACAATCTGTTGAATCTGCGTGATTTAGAACAAGGACTGGAAAATCTTAAACGGCTCCCAACAGCAGAAGT
>ERZ1674242.27-NODE-27-length-10483-cov-2.671653_pt1 | contig 10483 bp, 8 predicted proteins | sample MGYA00581202_ERZ1674242 | MGnify/ENA primary metagenome ERZ1674242 (study PRJEB41354, sample SAMEA4873293) | human saliva metagenome | biome: human-associated habitat [ENVO:00009003]; feature: mouth environment [ENVO:08000002]; material: saliva material... | reverse complement strand
TGTGATTTTGCAAACAATGATTGCGGCGGCGGCTTCAGACGGCCTGATTGACGATGCGGAACGCGCGGCCATTGAGCGTGAAAGCGGCAGCGATGCGGAAACGGCGGCATGGTTGCAGGCTGAATATGCACAACCGGCCTCTATCGAACAAATTGCCGCTTCTGTCGGCAATGACGAGGCTTTAGCAGCCGAAACTTATCTGGCGGCCCGATTGGTCTGCGCGGACTTGTCGCGCAAGGAAATCGTGTTCCTGAGCCGTTTGTCCCAAGCTTTGAATTTGGACGACCAACTGGTCGAAAGTTTGGAAAAACAGCTCGAATTGGCTTAAGCCGGATTTACAAGGCCGTCTGAATCCTGATTTCAGACGGCCTTTCGACTTAATTTCAGAGTAAAATAACCCTTTCGACATATTAAAGGCTGTCTGAACATGAATAAACTTTTTTCCACATTCAAAACGTTTTTAGCCGCTTCATCCGTCTTGGTATTGGCCGCCTGTCCGAGCGGCAACGCGCCGCAATCCAAACCTTCTGCGCAGGGTCAAAATACGGTTTCGCATACTGCACCCAAACCGAAAGCCACGGTTGCGCTGGCTTTGGGCGGCGGCGCGTCCAAAGGCTTTGCCCATATCGGGATTATTAAGGTTTTGAAAGAAAACAATATTCCGATCAAAATCGTTACCGGCACATCCGCAGGCTCGATTGTCGGCAGTATGTACGCTTCGGGAATGTCGCCCGACCGCCTCGAATTGGAAGCGGAAATTTTGGGTAAAACCGATTTGGTGGATTTGACCTTGTCCACCAGCGGCTTCATCAAAGGCGAAAAACTGCAAAACTACATCAACCGCAAAGTCGGCAACCGCCCGATGCAGCAGTTCCCCATCAAATTTGCCGCCGTTGCGACCGATTTTGAAAGCGGCAAACCGGTGGTATTCAACGTAGGCAATGCCGGACAGGCCGTCCGCGCTTCTGCTTCGATTCCGAACGTGTTCCAACCTGTCGTTATCGGCAGCCGCAAATATGTGGACGGCGGCCTGTCGCAGCCCGTACCGGTCAGCGCGGCGAAAAAACTGGGCGCAAACTTCATCATTGCCGTCGATATTTCCGCCCGTCCGGCCAAAAACGTCAGCCAAGGCATGTTCTCCTATCTTGACCAAACCATCAACGTGATGAGCCAAACCGCCTTGCGCCAAGAATTGGGCCAAGCCAATGTGGTCATCAAACCGCAGGTTTTGGAGCTGGGCTCGATTGGCGGTTTCGACCAAAAACAACGCGCCATCCAATTGGGCGAACAGGCCGCACGCGCCGCCCTGCCTGAAATCAAACGCAAACTGGCGGCATATCAGTATTAATCATCTGCCGTTTGAACAGGCCGTCTGAAAGTATGTTTTTCAGACGGCCTTTCTTGTGCAAATCTGCTAAAATCACGCGTTTCCTACAAATCATAAAATCCTAAAAAAATGAATATCTTTTACGAAGAGTCCGGCCAATTCAAAGTTGCCTCCATCGTCCAAAAAAACGACGCCACCTACCAAGTCGATACCCAACACGGCAAACGCACCAAAGTGAAGGCAAACAATGTCTTTGCTGAGTTTGACGGCGATATGGCGGCATTTTTGGAGAACGCGCAGGCACAGGCGGCGGATATCGACACCGATTTATTGTGGGAAGTATGCGGCGAAGAGGAATTTACCGCCGAAGCCATCGCCGAAGAATATTACGGCCATGCGCCGACCAAAACCGAGCTGGCGGCGACCTTGATTGCGCTTTACGCCGCGCCGATGTATTTCTACAAAAAAGCCAAAGGCGTGTTCAAAGCCGCGCCTGAAGAAACTTTGAAACAGGCGCTTGCCGCCATCGAACGCAAAAAACAGCAAGACGCGCAAATCGACGCTTGGGCGGAAGCCTTGAAACGCGGCGAGATGCCGTCTGAAATCGCGGCGGATTTGAAAACCATCCTGCACGCGCCCGACAAGCAGTCGCTGACCTATAAAGCCTTTACCAAAGCCGCCGATGCGCTGAAAACCTCCGCCTATGAATTGGCGAAAAAAACGGGCGGCATTACGTCCATTCCCCAATATCTGCAAGACGGGTTTGAAATCAAATACTTCCCCAAAGGAACAGGCTTCCCCGATCTTCCGCTTCCCGAAATGCCCGACCTGCCCAAGGCCGACGTTACCGCCTTTTCCATCGACGACGAATCGACCACCGAAGTGGACGATGCCTTGAGTCTGACCAACTTGGGCAACGGCATGAAACGCGTCGGCATCCACATCGCCGCGCCGTCGCTTGCCGTTAAACCGGGCGACAAAATGGCAAAAAACATCATGGAACGCTTGAGCACGGTTTATTTCCCCGGCGGCAAAATCACCATGCTGCCCGAAAACTGGATTGCCGCGTTCAGCCTTGATGCAGGCGCATACCGCCCTGCCGTCAGCATTTATTTTGATGTGGACAGCGAGTTCAACGTCGGCGCGCCAACCTGCAAAATCGAAGCGGTCAACATCGCCGAAAACCTGCGCATTCAAGCCATCGAACCACATTTCAACGCCGAAACCGGCTTGGACGAAGCAGGCGAAATGATGTTCGCCCACCATCAAGACCTGATTTGGTTCTATCAATTCGCCATCGCCCTGCAAAAAGCGCGCGGCAAATACGAGCCCGACCGCGCGCCGCAATACGATTACAGCATCGAATTGGGTGAGGAAGGCAACGTATCCGTCGTCCGCCGCGAACGCGGTTCGCCCATCGATACGCTGGTCAGCGAGATGATGATTCTTGCCAACAGCACTTGGGCGCAAATGCTGGACGAAAACGAGCTGCCCGGCCTTTTCCGCGTCCAACCGGCAGGCAAAGTGCGCATGAGCACCAAATCCGAGCCGCACATCGGCATGGGTGTGCAGCATTATGGCTGGTTTACCTCGCCGCTGCGCCGCGCCGCCGACTACATTAACCAAAAGCAGCTGATCAGCCTGATCGACGACACTGCCGAACCGCTGTATCAAAACAGCGATGCCGAGCTTTTCGCCGCGCTGCGCGACTTCGATGCCGCCTATACAGCCTACGCCGACTTCCAACGCCAAATGGAAGCCTACTGGAGCCTCGTGTACCTGCAACAGCAAGGCACGAGCGAGCTGACGGCTACCATCCTCAAAGAAGACCTCGTCCGCATTGAAGGCCTGCCGCTGGTAACGCGCGCGACCGGTATTCCGTTTGACGCGCTGCCCAAATCGCAGGCATTGTTCAAAATCACCGAATTGGATGCTGAGAAGCAGTTTATCGCGCTCAACTATCAAAAAGCCGTTTTACCGGGCTGATAACGTTATTTAGTTTGAAAAAAGGCCGTCTGAACAAAGAAACAGAAATCTTTGATTTCGTTTTCATCCCCGTTCAGACGGCCTTCATCATCTAAAAATGCTACAATTCCCCTTTTCTGCCCATCATTTCAAACCATGAAAAAAAACGCCCCCCAATCCTTTGAAGAAGCCTTATCCCGCCTCGAAACCCTGACCCAGGCCATGCAAAGCAGCGAAATGCCGCTGGAAGACGCCCTGGCCGCCTATCAGGAAGGCAACGAATTGGTCAGATACTGCCAAACCAAATTGGCGGAAGTCGAGCAGAAACTGCAAGTCTTGGATGCCGGCGAACTGAAGGAGTTGAACCTTGAACCCGGCGAATGAACTCAAAACATGGCAGCAAAAAGCCCAAGCGCAAACCGAATTGCTGCTGGCACATTTCTTGCCGTCTGAAAGCCAAGTGCCGCACACGCTGCACGAAGCCATGCGTTACGTTACCCTAGGCGGCGGCAAACGGCTACGCCCGCTCTTGGTGCTTGCCGCGTCCGAATTAGGCGAAGCAAACCAAAATGCCGTCGAGCAGGCGATGGCGGCCATCGAAATGGTGCACGTCTATTCACTGGTTCACGACGATATGCCGGCGATGGACAACGACAGCCTGCGCCGCGGCAAACCGACCTGCCATGTGCAATACGATGAAGCCACCGCCCTTTTGGTCGGCGATGCGCTGCAAACCCAAGCCTTTGATGTACTGAGCCGTCCGACAGGCCTGCCTGCCGAACGCCAGCTTGCCATGTTGTCCACGCTGGCCCAGGCATCCGGCAGCCTCGGCATGGCGGGCGGACAAGCCATCGACCTGGCCAATGTCGGCAAAGCCATGAATCAGGCCGAATTGGAACAGATGCACAGCCTCAAAACCGGCGCGCTCATCCGCGCGGCCGTGGCCTTAGGCGCACTTTCCTGCCCGGACTTAACACCGGCACAAATCCAAACCTTAGACCGCTACGCTGCCAAATTGGGCTTGGCTTTCCAAGTGATCGACGATGTATTGGACTGCGAAGCCGATACCGCCACATTGGGCAAAACCGCCGGCAAAGACTCGGACAACGACAAACCGACCTACGTCAAACTGATGGGGCTGCAGGCCGCGCGTACTTACGCAGAAACGCTGATTGCAGAAGCCGTTGCCCTGATCGAACCATTCGGCGACAAAGCCCTGCGCCTGCGCCAACTGGCAGAGTTTGTTACCGCACGGAAAAACTAAACCTGCAAATAAATAAAGGCCGTCTGAAACCTGATTTTAGGTTTAAGACGGCCTTTTTAACAGCCTGTTTGGCTGGTATCAACCGAATGCAGAGTCATTCAAAATACGGCTCAGAAATCCTCCGCAAACTGCGTTGACAAGCCTCAGCCTGTCCGTTTAATCCAATAGGGCATCCACAAACGCTTTGGCATTAAACGGACGCAAATCGTCGATGCCTTCGCCTACGCCGATGTAGCGGACAGGAACAGGGCGGTCGGAGGCAAGGGCGGCAAGGATACCGCCTTTGGCCGTACCGTCGAGCTTGGTGACGATCAGACCGGTCAAACCCAATGCTTCGTCAAAGGCTTTCACTTGGTTGACGGCGTTTTGACCAATATTGGCATCAAGCACGACGATGATTTCATGTGGCGCATCCGGCATGGCTTTTTGCAACACGCGTTTCACTTTTTTGATTTCTTCCATCAAATGAAGCTGCGTCGGCAGGCGGCCGGCAGTATCGGCAAGCACGATATCGATACCGCGCGCTTTTGCGGCTTGGACGGCATCAAAACAAACGGCTGCGGAATCGCCTGTGGTTTGCGAAATCACGGTCACATTGTTGCGCTCGCCCCAAGCCTGAAGCTGCTCACGCGCGGCGGCACGGAAAGTATCGCCTGCCGCCAGCAGCACAGATTTGCCCTGCGCTTGGAAGTATTTGGCCAATTTGCCGATAGATGTGGTTTTGCCTGCGCCGTTGATACCGGCAAGCATAATCACGAAAGGCTCCTTGGTTTCCGGCAAGACCAAAGGTTTTTCCAGAGGCTTAATCAAGTCGTACAGCGCATCTTTCAGCGCGCCGCGCAATTCGTTGCCGTCTTTGAGGCCTTTGAGGCTGACACGGTCACGCACGTCTTTCATCAGGTATTCGGTGGCTTCCATGCCCATATCGCTGGTAATCAGCACGGTTTCCAGCTCTTCGTACAAATCCTCGTCGATTTGTCCGCCGCCAAACACGCCGGCCAGCGATTTCGCCATTTTATCGCGTGATTTGGTCAAGCCTTGTTTCAAACGCGCAGCCCAACTGAGCTTGGGTTCTTCCACCGGAGCAGGGGCTTCAACCGGTGTTTCCGCAACGGTTTCTTGAGCTTGCTCGACAGCTTCGCTAACTGCTTCAACAGCTTCTTCTTTTACCGCTTCGGCCTGTTCTGCTGCTTCCTCAGCAGCCACGGCCACTTCAGACGGCATCTCGGCAACGGTTTCTTGAACCTGTTCAACAGCCTCGCTGACGGTTTCAACAGCCGCTTCTTTAACTGCTTCAGCCTGTTCTGCTGCTTCTTCAGTAGCCTCGGCCACTTCAGACGGCATCTCGGCAACGGTTTCCTTTACCTGTTCAACAGCCTCGCTGGCGGTTTCAACGGTCGCTTCTTTTGCCGCTTCAACGTGTTCTTCTACTTTTTCCACTGTTTCAGACGGCGTTTCGGTCAAAGCTTCCCGAACCTGTTCGACGGTTTCGCTGACAGTTTCTACAGCCGATTCGACAACTGATTCAACATGCCCTTTAACGCTTTCTGCTAAAGATTCGGCATCTTCTTTAATATTTTCAACTACTTGAGCAATTTCAGATTCTACTTTTGCTGCGGTTTCCTGAACTTTAGCCTCCTCAGGAGCCGGAGTTTCCTGTTTTTTCTTGCGACGGAAGAAGCTGAACATTAAATTTTCCTTTTAATTTTAGAAACTTGAAATAGGGAGTATTGTAGCGTATTTTACGTGGCAAGGTCGTCTGAAAATCAAGGTTGTCAGGTTTTGGCATTTCCAACGTCTAACAAGGCAAACCATCCACACAGGAAACATAGAGATGAAACCCCGTACCTTCTTTTCCCTTTGCGCCAAGTTCGGCTGCCTGCTTGCGCTGGGCGCCTGCTCATCCAAAATGATGGATACCGAAGCCGCAACCGTACCGCAAGCATTGTCCTCGTTGAAAACTCCTGACAACCGCCCTGCCAGTGTCTTCCTGAAAAAAGACAAACCGACCCTGATTAAATTTTGGGCAAGTTGGTGTCCTTTGTGTTTGTCTGAACTGGGGCAAACCGAAAAATGGGCGCAAGATGCGAAATTCGATTCTGCCAACCTGATTACCGTTGCCTCGCCCGGTTTTCTACACGAGAAAAAAGACGGCGACTTCCAGAAATGGTATGCCGGTTTGAACTATCCCAAGCTGCCCGTTGTTACCGACAACGGCGGCACCATCGCCCAAAGCCTGAATATCAGTGTTTACCCTTCTTGGGCGTTAATTGGTAAAGACGGCGACGTGCAGCGCATCGTCAAAGGCAGCATCAACGAAGCGCAGGCATTGGCGTTAATCCGCAACCCGAATGCCGATATAGGCCGTCTGAAAAACGCGTTCTACAAACCCGACACACAGAAAAAGGATTCAAAAATCATGAACACGCGCACCATCTACCTCGCCGGCGGCTGCTTCTGGGGCTTGGAAGCCTATTTCCAACGCATAGACGGCGTGGTGGACGCCGTATCCGGCTACGCCAACGGCAAAACAAAAAATCCGAGCTACGAAGATGTGTCCTACCGCGACACGGGCCATGCCGAGACCGTCAAAGTCACCTACGATGCCGACAAACTCAGCCTCGACGACATCCTGCAATACTATTTCCGCGTCGTTGACCCGACCAGCCTCAACAAACAAGGCAACGACACCGGCACGCAATACCGCAGCGGTGTGTACTACACCGACCCTGCCGAAAAAGCCGTCATCGCCGCCGCACTCAAACGCGAGCAGCAAAAATACCAACAGCCCCTCGTCGTCGAAAACGAGCCGCTGAAAAACTTCTACGACGCCGAGGAATACCATCAGGACTATCTTATTAAAAACCCCAACGGCTATTGCCACATTGACATCCGCAAAGCCGACGAACCGCTGCCGAATAAAGCCAAAGCCACCCCGAAAGGCAAAGGCTTCGACGCGGCAACGTATAAAAAACCCAGCGCTGCCGAACTCAAACGCTTTCTGACCGAAGAGCAATATCAAGTTACCCAAAACAGCGCGACCGAATACGCCTTCAGTCATGAATACGACCATTTGTTCAAACCCGGCATTTATGTGGACATCGTCAGCGGCGAACCCTTGTTTTCTTCCGCCGACAAATTCGATTCCGGCTGCGGCTGGCCGAGCTTCACCCGCCCGATTAACGCCGCCGCCGTTACCGAACACGACGACTTCAGCTACAACATGCGCCGCACCGAAGTGCGCAGCCACGCCGCTGACTCACACTTGGGACACGTTTTCCCCGACGGCCCAAAAGACAAAGGCGGCCTGCGCTATTGTATCAACGGCGCAAGTTTGAAATTCATTCCTTTGGAAGAAATGGACGCAGCCGGATATGGCGCATTGAAAGACAAAGTGAAATAACGGATTGAATCGAAAAAGGCCGTCTGAAAAAGATTTCAGACGGCCTTTTTAATTTGTCGGATGTAGAGGGTTGGTTTCTTATTTATCAAAAAATCTCAATAATTAAGAAAGTATGCCCTACAAAAGCCTTTTAAATTCGCTTTGCCAGCTCTTCGGCTTTACCCACATACAACGCAGGGGTCAGCTCAAGCAATTTGGCTTTGGCTTCTGCCGGAATTTCCAACGACTCGATAAAGAATTTCAATACTTCAGGCGTAATGCCGTCTTTACCGCGTGTCAGGTCTTTCAGCTTCTCGTAAGGATTGGCTACGCCGTAACGACGCATTACTGTTTGAATCGGCTCGGCCAACAGCTCCCAAGTAGCGTCCAAATCAGCAGCAAGGGCGGCAGGATTCGGCTCAAGCTTGTTCAGACCGCGCAGATGGGCGGCAAAGCCCAATACGGTATAGCCCACGCCTACGCCCATATTGCGCAATACGGTGCTATCGGTCAGGTCGCGCTGCCAACGGGAAATCGGCAGTTTTTCGGACAAAAAGCCCAATACGGCATTAGCCATACCGAGGTTGCCTTCGGAGTTTTCAAAGTCGATCGGGTTGACTTTGTGCGGCATGGTGGAAGAACCGACTTCGCCTGCTTTGACTTTTTGTTTGAAGTAACCCAATGAAATATAACCCCAAACGTCGCGGTTGAAGTCGATCAGAATCGTGTTGACACGGCTGATGGCTTGGAAGAATTCCGCCATATAGTCGTGCGGTTCGATTTGAATGGTGTAAGGGTTGAAGGTCAGGCCGAGGCTAATTTCAACGAAGTTGCGGCAATGGGTTTCCCAATCCACATCGGGATAAGCGACCATATGGGCATTGTAGTTGCCGACTGCGCCATTAATTTTACCGAGGAACTCTTGCGCTTGTAGGTTTTTAAACTGGCGTTGCAGGCGGTACACGACATTGGCGATTTCTTTACCCAGTGTGCTTGGTGTAGCAGGCTGGCCATGCGTGCGGCTCATCATCGGGACGGCAGCCAACTCATGCGCCATGCCGGTCAGTTTTTCGATGATTTCGGCCAGTTTCGGCAGCAAAACAGCTTCACGCGCTTCTTGCAGCATCAAAGCGTGGGACAGGTTGTTGATGTCTTCGCTGGTGCAAGCAAAGTGGATGAACTCGCTGGCAGCAGCCACTTCAGGCACGCCGGAGAAGCGTTCTTTCAGCCAATATTCGATGGCTTTGACGTCGTGATTGGTGGTCGCCTCAATGGCTTTGACGGCGGCGGCATCTTCAAGTGAGAAGTTTTCGATCACTTTGTCGATTTCGGCAAGCGTAAAATCGCTGAAAGCAGGAACTTCTACAATCTTAGGCTCGGCGGCAAGGGCTTTGAGCCAGTTTAATTCAACTTTGACACGCGCACGCATCAGGCCGTATTCGGAGAAAATCGGACGCAATGCTTCAACGGATTTGGCATAGCGGCCATCTAATGGGGAAAGTGCAGCGATAGGGTTAATCATGTCGGATCTTCCTATGGGATGAAAACCAAATTGTTTGCAATTATACATGATTTTACACTTCAAGGCCGTCTGAAAAGCAGGTTTCAGACGGCCTTTTCAGCGTATTTCTCATAAAATTCTTTTCAGAGGTTCAACTTTGCAAAATCGATTTACGATATATGCCATCTTCACGGATAATATCGGCTGACTTTCTATAAATAATGAGGTTTTATGAATATCAAACGTTTTTCCCTAGCTGCAACCGTATTTGCGGCTTTGATGTTGAGTGCCTGTGAAACAACCACCACATCGAGCGGCGGTGGCAGCTGGACCAACATCGGCACCATCTCTGAAGGCAATATCAAAGTAGCCATTGATAAAAGCAGCATTAAAAGAAATGGCGCACTGGTTACTTTCCGCGATAAAAAAACCGTTTCCAAACTGAAAGAGGAACGTTTCGTCAACACGCCTGCCTATAAAACGGCCATCGGCAGCTGGGAAATTCATTGCTCAAACAAAACCTATCGCTTGGCAGCGCTGCAACTGATAGACGAACACGGCCGGGTGATTTCAAACCAAAGCTATACGCCGACCAGCATCCGCCCAATGAGCGTCATGAGCGGCACGATTACTGAAAAACAATACGAAACGGTGTGCGGACATAAGCTTTAATCCACATTTATTCACAAAGTTATCCACAGTTTAAATATTTTAAAGGCCGTCTGAATGCTTTGAATATCAAGTTTCAGACGGCCTTTTTATGTTTTTATGGAAATTTATCTTCAAATTTATCCACAAAATTTGTTTATTCAAAAATAATTTATTACAGCGATTCATTTACGCTCAAAATTTGCTTCATTCTTTCACAAAATACTGATTTATACTCTAGACTGCTATGTATCAAACTGGATCTGCACTAAATGCTTTTCACACAGGTATTCCAACCTTTTGAAAAAAATTCGCTTCTCCAAATGAATACCTTTCCTTTGATGATACAGCCCTTCTTTAACGCAGCCTTGCTCCTGTTTCTCCGTCAATAATCTG
>ERZ1674242.18-NODE-18-length-12359-cov-4.033160_pt1 | contig 12359 bp, 20 predicted proteins | sample MGYA00581202_ERZ1674242 | MGnify/ENA primary metagenome ERZ1674242 (study PRJEB41354, sample SAMEA4873293) | human saliva metagenome | biome: human-associated habitat [ENVO:00009003]; feature: mouth environment [ENVO:08000002]; material: saliva material... | reverse complement strand
CATCACTCAATCTTTCAAAAGATGAAGCCATATCTATTTTTTTTAGCGAAACAGTCGCATAAATGCGACGAATAGAAAGAAGGAACATTATGAACGAAATTTTTAATTTTCACGGACAGGAAGTCCGTACAGTGATGTTTGATGACGAACCGTGGTTTGTCGGGAAAGATATAGCAGAGATTCTTGGATATGTAAATTCAAGAGATGCGGCAGGTCAGATGAGAAATCAGACAGTCATCAACGAATCTGGTCTCTACTCTCTTATCTTATCCAGCAAGCTACCTCAAGCGAAAGAGTTCAAGCGCTGGGTGACATCAGAGGTCTTGCCAGCTATTCGTAAGAAGGGTGGTTTCATTCGTGAGGACTTGGATGAGGATGCCTTTATCGCTCTCTTTACTGGCCAGAAGAAATTGCGTGAGCAACAGGCGACCATGCTGGAAGATATCGACTACCTCAAGAGCGAGCAACCGATTCATCCAAGCTATGCTCAATCGCTCCTGAAGAAGCGCAAGGCTCGTGTCGTCGCTTGCCTGGGTGGGATTGATAGTCCAGCTTATGCGGATAAGATTTTTGCTCAGTCGGTATTTAGACAAGCTGAGATTGATTTTAAAGACCACTTCAATATCAGTCGCTATGACCTGCTACCGAAGAAGTTTGCAGAAGCCGCATTGGCCTACTGGATGACGTGGGAGCCAAGCACAAATACCAAGATGAAGATTATGGAGCTGAACGCTTTTAGTCAAGCTTAGGGAGGAGTAGGAAAATGGAAATCAAATACATTTATAACAAAACGCCTCTTGGGTGGGTATGGCAGCTAGTAATTGATGGGTACGAGTTTTTTTATCCATGTGGCGATTTAAAAGCGTTAAAAAAATTCGTCAAATCAGAATTAGAAGTTTTGTTAAACAAAAAAGAAAGTGATAGTAATTACGGCTTGGCATTCCATGCGTGTGGATATAACGGACAAGCACAACAAGAATATATTTCTTATTGGGAAAAACAAGGTTTAAGTGTGTTTTAAGGAGAATAATATGACAGAACCAACTTTAATGAGCCAACTACTCGGATTTGCAACAACCTTTATTTGCTTTTTTGTAGCATTGATGGTCATTGAAAACAACGAGCAGAAAAGAAAAAGGCAAGTGGAAGAACAAGAAATTCTAGACAAAGCGATCATTGAGGTTTACCAACAGGGGCGGAATCAGTTCAACAACATCGCTCGTATGAATCTGAGAAATTCAGATAAACAATTTACGTACGACGTGCAACCGCCTGTAGGACTCGCAAAATGTGTAGAAGAAGGAGTTTAAAATGGTACGAAATAAATTGACAGATTTAACCAATACTCTTTTCGCTCAGTTGGAAGCATTGGACGACAGGGATCTTACTGCTGATGAATTAAAGACGGAACTCCAACGATCAAAACAGATGGTCGCCATTTCAGGTCAAATCCTACAAGCTGGCCAGCTGGCGCTAGATGCTGAAAAATTCAAAGACAAGGTAGGTGAAGTCAATGCCCCGATCGCTTTGCTGGAAGGATGAGTACACGGAGTACATGCACGAGATATGCCCTGGTCGATTAACTCCTGAAGTAACCAGGTTACTAAATGAGAAATTTGGGACGAATTACAACAAGACTCAAATCGGCGGTGTGCGTAAACGTTTAGGATTGCTTGTTGGCGAAGCTTATCAAGGTAAATTGCTGACTAAGGAGCAACATGACTACCTTGTGTCCATCCAAAAAAATAAGATTTCTCGCGATGTCGCAAATGAAATGAACCGAAAATTCGGATTATCACTGACTGAGAAACAGATTAAGAGTTATCGGAGAAATAATAATCTACATAGTGGTTTGACGGGAAGATTCGAGAAAGGTCAGACTCCTTACAACAAAGGGAAGAAGTTTCCGAATCGGCCACCCAATAGTGGTTACTTCAAAAAAGGTAATAGACCTCCGAATTATGTACCTGTCGGTACTATCAACTACACAACAGATGGGTACCCAAAAGAGAAAATTGGAGAACCTAATCAATGGGTTTTGAAGCATCGCAAGGTCTGGGAGGACAATTTTGGTACGATACCAAAAGGGTACTCAATCGTTTTCCTGGACGGTGATAAAACAAACTATGATATTTCAAATCTGGCATGTTTATCTAAAAACGAAATTGCTAGAATGAATCAAAATCATCTATTTACGTCCAATGCTGAATTGACTAAATCTGGTATTGGACTAACAAAACTTACAAATAAAATTAGAGAGGTAGAAAAAAATGGCTAGTTTATATGAACTAACAGGTCAGTTCCTGACAATTTACCAATTGGATATCGATGACGAAACAAAAGCAGACACGCTTGAGGCCATCGATTGGCAAGAACAATTTGAACAGAAAGCAGAAGGATATGCCCATGTTATCAAGAATCTAGAAGCCGACGTGGCCATGTACAAAGCTGAGGAAGAGAGCTTCAAAGCCAAGAAACAAGCGGCACAGAAAAAGCTGGATTATGTCAAGGATAACATTATGACAGCTATGAATGTCACAGGGCAAACCGAAGTTAAGAGCGGTGCTCTTACTATAAAAGTTGCTAAGAATCCAGAATCAGTCAAGGTCAACGAAGATGATCTCCCGAAAAAATATTTTACAAAAAAAGTGACGCTTGCACCTAACAAAAAAACACTCAAAGAATTGCTGAAGGCTGGTAAGAAAATTAAAGGCGCGGAACTTGTCCGGACAGAAAAGTTGGTGATTAAGTAATGGAATTGATGAATAAAACACGAGTAACAGATTCACTAGCAGTTGTGATTGGACCAGAATCGATTGAAGTACTTGTTACAGAAGGATTTCTATTCGATGTTGCGATTCGTTTTGTGAAAGTAGATGAAACAAATCTTGATCAGGGAAATGAAAAGCCGGTATTTACTCCGGAGTACAAACTGGTCACAGTCGCTAAATACAAGGAAAAACCTATTTTTGAATCCGAGGAAGATATTCGAAGATTCGAAAAACAAGCAAAAGAAATTAAGGCGCTATTTGCTTTTGCAAAAGTTAACAAACAAAATTGGTTTAACACGGCCCTTTATCCAGGAGTGCTAACGGAGAAAGTTGGTGTCTGATGAAAATTTTAGCAATTGATCCAAGTAGTAACAAAATTGAAAGCAGCACAACAGGAATTGTACTCTTGGATAATGCGAAGCTGGTTGACTATTGGGTAGTACCTTATGGTGGTGAAAATTTTAAAACTTGGTTTAAGAAAATCGGCCGGAGTCTTGAATTCGACATTGTGGTCGTTGAAAAATTTGAGGTTAGGGACAATGATTATTCCAGAGACAACTCGGTTGTAGAAACTATTGCAGCCATTGAGCTATGCTATCCGAATTTGGTTCTGCAACGAAACGCAGGTTATCAGACAGATATACCAAATGACTTGCTGAAAGCTCTTGGGCTGTGGAACTTTGACAAGAGCCATCACAATGATGTGAGGGCAGCAGCAAGGCTCGGGCTCTTCTATGCCCAACGGAATGACATCGAGGAGGTGATTGTGGACATTGGCAATCGAATTACGCAAATGGCAAGCTGAAGCAGTTAAACGTAGCGACCGTAATTGTCCTGGGATCTTTCTTGAGGCATACGGCGGCCGTGGCAAGACCATCTGTGCTTTTGAAATAGCAAAGCACAAGTCAGCAAAAAAAGTCCTGGTTATCAATAATCGTTTAGCTATCCTGAACGGATGGAATAGCACTTATCAAAATCTAGGATACAACACTGATTTTGAATTAGAAACGATGACGGACCGTAGATTGCAGAACAGACTTGCAAGCGGTGAGTCTATTGAGTGCGATGTGTTCATTATTGACGAGTGGCAGAACATGTCTAGTGATGCCAACGTGAAGGCTTATCGCAAGGTCAAACGTGGCTATACAGTTGGACTATCAGCAACCCCAATCAGGAAGAAGGGACAAAACTTCTACCCTCTAGAAAAAACATTTTTTGGGATGGCTGATCCTAATCAAAGAGAAAACTGGCAACTAGCCCACGGAAAGATGAAGTATTCCAAGTTCAGCTATTCTAAGCAAGAATGGGATGATTTCCGAGACTATGAAAAATATGTAAGCAATCTGCCCAACTTCTTTCGATGGGAGGAAGTCGAAGCCATTGAAGAAGCGGAGGAAAACAACGGATTTGAAGTTGTATTTGAACCTATCTGGTGTCTAACAGCTAATCCGGAGGAATTAGATCAATTTAGAAAATTGAACATCGTTGGGAAAAATGGTAAATATGCCATGGCCAAACAGACATTTGGCCGAAAAACTTTTGAGCGATATTTAATCCAGACCGGCTTTGAGATTGACTTCCCAAAGTTGAAGGCTGTTAATGCAGATACTCCAATGCTGCTTCAATTGGATCTTCTACTAGCAAGCAGGACAGAAATGCTGATAGTGAGCAAATCCAAGCAGATTGTAGAGGTCATCAGAGAGCGTCACCCAGAAATTGGTATTTGGACTGGAGACAAGAAGGACTCGTTAGAACAGACAAATGTGGTTGCTACAAGCCAGGTTTTGGGTGTAGGGGTTGATGGCCTTCAGCATAAATTTAAAACTATTGTGGTCTTAGACCCTGTTAATCCATCTGATGGAGATTATGACGATTATCGCCAACTTTTATGGCGAGTAACAGGCAGCCGTCAACAACATGACGTGCGTGTCATTGAATTTTATTTCTAAGGAGAATCAAAATGAAACTTTCAAGTGATTATATTGTAATGCGTGACAAACGAAGCGGACATTTTTTAAATGAACTAAAGAACAAACGTTCTTCATTGGCTACTCAGGCCGGTTTTGTGGATGATATTCGAGGCGCTCTTACAATGCCATATGATTGTTATCTTGAACAGAAAACAGCTCTAAAAGCATTGGCTAAGGTACACGGAATGGAGATTATTCGAGTTAAAGCCACATTTGAACTTACTTATCCAAATGGTAGCGATGTTTCAAAAATCGAACGTGAAAATACTAAGCCTGGTTTGCTTGATTTATTGAGAAACTTATAAGGGGGGAGATGCATGGTAACAAAACAACAATCCCCAATCTTTGTCACTTTACAGAGTATCCAGCAGAGTTTGGTTGCTCCAAAAGGACAGTATAACAGTTTTGGGAAGTATAGCTATCGAAGCGCAGAGGACATCCTAGAAGCTCTGAAGCCAATCTTGCAGGAACACGATGCAGTATTGATTTTACAAGATGGAATTGTGCAAATCGGTGACAGGTACTATGTCGAAGCAACTGCGACTCTATATGCAGTTGGTGAAACCATTGGGACTACAGCCTATGCTAGAGAAGATGATAGCAAAAAAGGGATGGATGGTAGTCAAGTTACAGGTGCTGCATCCAGCTACGCCCGAAAATACGCCCTAAACGGACTATTTATGATTGATGACAACAAGGATCCTGATACGGATGAATATCATAATCAGAATAACCAAGCAGGCCGTACATCTAAAAAAACAGCTCAAAAACCAAATAGCCAGCAAGAGCAACCGGCCAATGCTCCGGCTAAAAGTAACGGATCCAAAACCATTACAGGAGCACAGGCTAAAGCCATTCGGACAGAACTCAAAAATATGGCTGAAGCTACAGGGAGTCCTGCTGCAACAATTGGAAAATGGTTCATCGATAAAATGGGTGTTGATAAACCTGAAAGCATTCCAGCTGATCGATTGAAGGAAGCTCAGAAGATTATCGCAGATGCGAAGAAAGCAAGAGGTATTGAGTAAGTGATTAATCTAGAAGAATTCAAGAAAATGAGAAATGAAAGTACTATACCTGAAAAAATAAAACAAGTTGAAGAAATAATCGATTTTCACTTGAAAAAACTTGCTCATACACCAGAGAGGGACTCGGACGGTAGATTTAATTTAAGGAGATTTTATTTACCTGAATTAGAAACATCTCATAGTGCAAAAGCTGGTATATTGACAGAACTTGGGAGAAAAATGAGTGCTATTGATCCTGATTTGCATAGTATTGTACGAAAAAATATTATCTCAATGTACTCTTCATCCGGATATGAAATTACTTGGGAAAAAGAAGATGTCGGATTTGAACGAAGAGCATTTGTCATTCGTATTAAAAACATCTAAAGGAGACTGAAACTAATGATTAACAATGTAGTATTGGTTGGTCGCATGACTCGTGACGCTGAGTTACGCTATACCCCGTCAAATGTAGCAGTTGCGACTTTTACTCTTGCAGTAAACCGTACATTCAAGAGCCAAAATGGTGAGCGTGAGGCTGACTTTATCAACTGCGTTATGTGGCGTCAACAGGCTGAAAATCTTGCTAACTGGGCTAAAAAAGGCTCTCTTATCGGGATAACCGGTCGTATCCAGACTCGTAGTTATGATAACCAGCAGGGACAACGTGTCTACGTAACAGAAGTCGTGGCTGACAGTTTCCAAATGTTGGAAAGTCGTAACCAACAAAGTTCGGATGGTACATTCGGAAATGACAACCCGATGGATATTCAAGACGACGATTTGCCGTTCTAAGGAGCTACTAAATGGGAATGAAAGAACATGCCTTGGCTTATCAGAAAAAAGGATTTTCGGTTATTCCTATTAGTCCTTCGAATAAGCAACCGATGATCAAATTTGCTGATAAACCAGCTTTGACTGCGCAAGAAATTGAGGATTTTTGGACTCAGTATCCGGATAGCAATATTGCTGTTCGGACTGACAAATTTTTCGTAATCGATATTGACTTACACGGTAAGCATAACGGATACGAGAGCTTGGCCAATTGGGAACATCTGAACTTGATAACTCCAACGCTGCAGGCAAGAACTGCAAGTGGTGGCAAGCATATCTTTTACTTTAAGCATCCAGATGTGTCTATGACCCAGATGATTGGATTTCTGCCTGGTGTGGATATCAAAGCACATCCAAATAATTACGTACTGGTTGCTCCGTCTAAAACTTCCAAAGGTGTCTATGCTTGGGACAAGAAAAAGTCCAAAGAGGGTGGCACTATGGTCACGGCTAGTCGATCTCTTGTAATGGCCATCAAGAAGGAATACAACAAAAAGAACTCTGGTAGTGACCTGGATAATATCTACTATCAAATCAGCAAAGGTGCTGGCAAACGAAACAGAACAACCGAATTATTTGAAATGGTTGTTCTAGGCTTCGGAGATGAAGGCAGCAGAAATGATACACTTGCAAAATTTGTAGGCGGACTCTTGAGCAGGTCAGTGGAGCCGAACTGTATACTGCAACTAGCAGAAACAGCCAATAACAATTCAGTAGAACCTCTTAGTCACAAAGAATTAAGTAGGACTGTCGAATCGATGATCAAGAAACACATGAGGGGGGGTGGCCATAATAGGTGATGTTACGAATATTTCAATCAAGCAATTTTCGCGCAGAAAGAAAAAAATCTTAGATGAAGAAGGTGAACAGATTGAAATTGAATCTATTGTGGCTGACAGTCCTAGAAATGTTCTTCTTGCAATGAAGAGCGATAACAAGCTCAACGACTTTCTCAGACACAATGAATTTACTGGTGAACACGAAATCGTAGAGGACGTAAAACTGGATGCTATCCAGTTAAGGAAGGGGCAGCTACCTTCAGCCTTTGAATCCTACCTAAGCGTATATTTGGAGAATCACTTCAAGACAGTTTTCAAGGCTGGAGCATTAAGGGATGGCATCGAAGCGTTCTTTGCGGAAAAAACCTACAATCCGGTCAAAGAATACATGGAAAATGCCTATGAGTCATGGGATCATAAAGAACGACTTTCCCAGGTATTTCAAACTTGGTTAGGTGCCGAGGACAGTATCTATGTCCAGAGAATAGCTGTCATGTTTTTTGTTGGTGCGGTCTCTAAGGTTTTTAATCCATGGGTAAAATTTGACTATACACTGGATCTTGTCGGTGGTCAGGGTGCTGGAAAAACCACTTTCTTGCAAAAAATAGCTGTCGATTGGTATACAGATTCAGCTAAGGATTTTATGGACAAAGATAACTATGAAATTATGCTGAAATCACTGATCGTTAACGACGACGAGATGGTTGCTTCCAGGAAGACTACTTTTGACGAGCTAAAAGCCTTCGTGACCAAAACAGAACTTTCTTTCCGTAGGTCCTACGGTCGCAGATCTGAGAAATTTCCGAAAAATTTTGTCATTGCTAGAACCAGTAATAAAATTGAATACCTGGGTGATAAGACTGGTGAACGGCGCTTTCTGCCTGTGCTGGTGGATGCAGGCCAACAGTTTGTCAAACCATTTGATATGACGGATAATGATGTACTCCAGCTTTGGGGTGAAGCAGTTGCTATTTACAAAAAAGGTTTCACGCTTACCTTTGATAATGACTTCGAAGATGAGCTGGCAATCTATAAGGAACGCTTCACTTATAAAGATGAGGCAGAATCACAGGTCTACGATTATCTTGAAATGCTGGTTCCAGAAGAATGGGAAGATTTCTCAGTCACTCAGCAACATCAATATACCTGGTGCTACTTCAATGACGGTAGCTATCGCAATGAGTCCGGTCTGCTATATGAAGGTGTGAAGCTTCAATCGAGTGTATCTGCTAAACAGATATTGAAGAATGTCTTTGATATCGATAGCGCAAGAGGTGAAAAGATTGCTAGAAAAATCAAGTTGATCATGGACAATCATCAGGATTGGGAATACAAAATAAAGAAGGTTAAAGGAAAGACAATACGTGCATATTTTAGAAAAAATATACAAACAGAAGTGATGTAACCTTAGTGAAAATGATGTAACCTTTTAGGCAAAAAACGGTCAAAAATCGTGTTTCGGTTACATCAGGTTACATCATTGATGTAACCACAGGAAAAGTCAATTATATCAACGGTTTGAGTGCTGTTTTTGATAAAATTTTTAAAAAAGTGATGTAACCCTCCTAAACCCTTGATACTACTGATGTTTTGGGGTGTCTATTAGTAAGGTTACATCATTTATATAAAATATTTAATAAGTAAAAATAGCAAGTGCTATAAACGTTGATATAACAGCATTATTGTTTTTTATAAAATATGTTTTGTGAAAAATGATGTAACCTGTAACCGTGTGAAAAGTATTCACGAAATAAGCATATTTTTTAATAAATAAAGGAGAAGAAATGTCATACACAGTAACACTATATTTTGACAATATGGTAGATGAAACTCACTTCTTTAAAAAAGTGGGTAATGCTGCCAAATGCAAGGCTCAGCTTGAGAGCAAGTATCGAGGGAATCGAAACTATAAGGTGAAACTTGAGGAGGTGGAAGGATGAATAAGCAGGAATTGATTAAAGAGTTTAAAAAAATTGGTATTTACAATTTGAACATTTTTGGTAGTGAAATTGAAGGTATTCCGACCAAAAGTGCAGTTGCCCTAATCGAACAACTAGACGAACCATCTTCCGGGCACGCTGAAGAAGCACCGCGCTATGTCAAGAACGTACTAGCTCGCTTGCGAGAATTGCCAGTACATGATCGTGAAGTTTGGCTGAAGGCTATCATGGGTGAATTTGAGCAAGATTTTAGTCATGCAAAATGGCGTGAAGGCTACGAGCAAGGAAAATTTGAGGGTGTGGTTGAACGTGAAAAAGTCATAGTTCCGCAAATGGTGTCTGAATGGATTAAAAAGTGTAAAACGTTTAAGAGTTTTGCTGTAAGTCTATCTTTTGCATTGCAACCCAACGTGTGGGAAGCAAATGGATTATCTCACGAGTGCATTGAATGGTTGGCGGATGCAGAAAACCAAGAAACCTTTGCGCGTGCTTGGCTTGACGGCTATGATATTCAGGAAACAAAATATGTAGTGACAGATGGCAATCATTTGTATTTTAAGAACTATCAAGAAGATATTGAAATTGTCATACTGGTTGATGAACAACCTGGTACGATGGAATATGTCAAGAAATTTGATACAAAGAAAGAAGCTCAAAAGGCTGCAGACATTCTTGGTTGGAAAGTTCAGGAGGTAGAGTGATGGAAGAAATGAAAAGAGATTTTGCAGGTAAATTGTACAGAAAAGCTTGTGAAATTGCAGAATTTTATGAAGAGCAAATGGATAGTGAAGACGATAACGAGGTGTTTGATATTGAGGAGTGTTTGGTGGAGTTATGTCAGCTAGTTTTTGATGAAATGATTTTTTGTCAAGCAGCAGTATCGATGACATACTTTGCAACATTACCAACAGATAATCCTCACATTATGAGCGAAGCAAGAAAAGAACTACCTTTCAAGCCAAATAAGGAGGTCACAGATTGAAACGATTCATAGCTATTTGGATCCTGCTATCCGCCGTATTGAACATCTGGCAGAGTATCCACATTAAAAAACTAGAAGAAAAGCGCCCGATTATCGTCTATAAAGCTGATAACGCAGGCGCAGAAATAAAAGGCAGAGTCGTTCATAAGGAAAAAATTGGCGACCTACATACAATTACACTACAAAACTATGGCACATTCGTGGTATTGCAAGACAACTACGAATCATTGAGGATTGGAGATGAGGTGAGGTTGTGAGACCTAAAAAATATCCATATTCAGGAAGGCTGAAGCTGATTAGACAGGCATTGCCAAGGTTCGTCTTGCTAGGAAATGCCGCCTTTAACAGCAATTTGGTGAAATACATTGATACAATAAAACAAGTGACACCAAATCAAACGATTGTCTATTTTAAAATCCCTAAATTCCTTTCGCACGAGGAGAAGTATGTACGGGTACCTCTCAAAATCGGTGAGGTCGTCAAGATTTTAAACCGATGATAAACAAAAAAGCCAAGACACTCTCTGTCTCAGCTATAATCTCAATAATATTATTATACCACAAAGGAGATAGAGAGTGAAGGCTAAAGAGCTTTTAAGCGAATTGCAGAACCTTGACATGGATATCCAAAGTCGTATTGACGAAATCAACGAACTTGAGGCTGGCCTGCTCTCAAGTCCAAAGTGGGCCGAAGCTAAAGTAAAAGGTGGGCAGACAAGAAAGATTGATGATGTGTACGCTCAGTTGATAACCATGAAGGATGAAATCGAGAAGGACACTAATGTTGTTATCAATCGTAAAATGGAATTAGGGCGGATGATTAACAAGCTGACAAATCCTAAGCATAGAACAATCCTACGAATGACTTATATCAATAAAGGTACGGCTGATAGTATTTGTTATGACTTGAAAATGAGTCGTACAACCTATTACAGATTGAAGAATGAGGCAATTTTAGCCTTAGAAGAAGTTATCTGATGTCATAAGTTCAAAATGGGACTATTTGGGACGGCACGGTTCTAAAAATCTGTTAGAATGGTAGTATCAAGAATTAAGGGTAAGGCAGTAAGCCTTCCCTGACATGGAGAGTTGGCAGAGTCAGGTTGAATGCGCCCGTTTGCTAGACGGGTGGTCGCCTATGTGCGGTCCGTGGGTTCAAATCCCACACTCTCCTTTGAGTGTTTGTGTCCCAGAATGAGTTAAATCTTCTGGGTGGGGATTCATATATTACTCATTAACTTATTAGAAAGTCGGCAGTAGCGACTGGACCTTGCATGATTGCGTAGCTAATTATATCCTAGGTAAGTTATAAGCTAGAGGGTTTGATTCCTTCAGAGGTTGTAAAGACTACAAAAAAATAAAAAAGAAAGTATTTCAAAATAGATTTCTGATTAATAAGCAAGTCCGTAGTCAGCTTGCGGTAAGAACATAGCTCAAGTGGTAGAGCGGTAGACTTTTAATCTATTGGTTGCAGGTTCGATCCCTGTTGTTCTTATGAGAGGTCTTGTATTAAGTCACACAATCGTGTGGCTTTTTTAGTTTATTATTGGTAGGTGAGTAATGGATGTCTCGACTAGAGAAGAACGCAACCAGTTTTACAATTCCAGTGAATGGAGAGCGCTTCGTAAGTTAGTACTTGAACGTGATCACAACGAATGTGTTTGGTGCAAAGACGAAGGCAAAGTCACGAGAGAGAACCTAGAGGTTGACCACATCAAGGAACTAGAGTTCTATCCAGAGTTTGCACTTGATATCGATAATCTACGAACATTGTGCAAAGCATGTCATAATAAGAGGCATGATCGCTTTGATAAGAATGACAGAAATTTCAGAAGAGATGAATGGTGGGGTTAGGTGAGCGAACCTTAAACACCCCCCGGCCAAAAAAATCGGAAATTTTCAAAGATGTCGGTAAGCGGTCTGCACTCGACTGTCCAAATTTTTATTATTTTTTTCATACACGACCCCCCTCCCCCTCTTAAAAAATAAAAATATGAAAGGAGGCAATAACGATGAGTTTAGCTAAGCGAAACGAAAAAGTTAGAACTGAGCAAAAGCGTCTCATGGCTCAATTTTC
>ERZ1674242.15-NODE-15-length-12778-cov-4.393146_pt1 | contig 12778 bp, 10 predicted proteins | sample MGYA00581202_ERZ1674242 | MGnify/ENA primary metagenome ERZ1674242 (study PRJEB41354, sample SAMEA4873293) | human saliva metagenome | biome: human-associated habitat [ENVO:00009003]; feature: mouth environment [ENVO:08000002]; material: saliva material... | reverse complement strand
AAAACGTAGCTGATGTAGTTCGTTTAACTGACTTTATTCGTTCTGATTTTGATACCACAAAAGAGCGTGGTGTTACATTAGTTGGCGACTACAGAGCGCGCTGGATGGCACATGATGGTTCTAATAGACCGCAATCTCCATTTAGAGCGAACTCTGCTATTGGTTCTGCGAAAGCGAATATGTACGATGCTAATCGTCATAGCTTTGAACAACGCTTGCGCCTTGGCTTCGATGCACGCCTTAATGAGTTTACAAACCTCAAAGTTATCGGCAGTGCGACTGGCATGAGTGGTGTAGATACAAGCTGGACTCAATCTGATTCTAAAGGCTTTAACCATCAACGACTCGATACAGTGGATCTCACGAGACGCGTTAAAAAATGGGACGTATCTGTAGGCCGCTTAACAGAGCCTATGGGGGCGAGTGGCTATTGGTTCGGTCAATCTTATGACGGTGTTCGTGCCGTTTGGAACGGTCATGACTCTCAAGTTCGTATTGGTGTTGGTACTTTCAAACATAGTACAGGTATCACTGATTCTGCCTATACTCACGCAGTACATGAAGTTATCTACAGACCGCCAACAGCGGCTGAGTTAATCGGTATTAATCGCGATGAGTTCCCATACGATATTGAAAGTGCTACTAAAACCGGTTCTGATGGTGAGAAAAAATCTAGTGAAGATACAGCTGCACCAGATAGCCCTAATGGTATTTATGATTCTACTTATAAAGGTAAGACAGATAGCATCTACTTCTATCAACAGCTAAAGGATTTACAGGATGAGTATGAAGCGTATAAAGAATCATTGAACCTCAGCTGGAGTAATCCAAATCGCGATCAAGAGCTTGAAAAGGCTAATGCAAAGCTCGCAGAAACACAACAAAAACAAGCTCAAGTGATGAGCCGCTTACAAGATATTCTTACAAAGGCGTACCCTACAGATATGGCTGAGAAGAAATTCTCCCTCGATATTCCATCTGGTGGTTATGCAATGTATGAAATCACTAATAAGAATACAGGGGAAAAACTCTATAAGACAGGGGACATTATGTATAATGTGAACTCTTCTTTATACCCTGAATACTTAAAAGAAAAGGCTAAAGGTCTTATCGTATCTGCTGATAATAAAGATGCTTTAGTAAATCCTAAAGCCTATGTTGAAAAACATGGTGACGAGATTAATCAATCCGTAGCAGAAATTGCTAAATATAATGCTACAGATAACTGGAGCAACTATAACAATAGTGAGCTTGATGTGGTTTGGGTTAAACAGCCAGATGGCACATTCAAACAATCGTATGATTACTATGGACAACCAGCTAGTGATTATGAGTTCACTGGTTACTTAGGTGCTAAAACATATAAATACGATAGTGGTAGTTATGTATTTAGTGATTATGATGCTAAAGATGCGATTTACAAAAAGAACTTTACAATGTCCTCTAATGACTGGGGTGAAGGTAGTTCTTACTATGGTTGGGGCATGCCAAATGCATTGTTCAACTATATGTATAATCTTGAAAAGGTTGTACATGATGCAGAGTCTGAAAACAAATTACCACGTGAAGCGATTGGTAAGATCATTGGCAACTTGATTCAAACAGAAGGGGTAGTTCTTGAAAAAGATACTGTACCAGCTATTGATAAAGCCGCCTTTGTTCAATACAAGAAACAAATAGGCTCTCGTCTTGGTTTACAAGCGTGGTATTTACGTTCCTTTGGCGGTAAAACGCATACATACCTAAATGCAAATGGCAACGGTAATGATGAACATAGCTTCTCCAATGTAGCTCATGTATTTGGTATCGGCGCTAAATATCAATTAGGTGCTAATGCATCTGTTACTGTTGATTACGGCCAAAACCGTTCCAACTTAGGCCGTTATTTAAATGGTAACACTGTATACCAACATGAACGTGGCACAGCAGACTTTGCTCTTAAAGGTCACGAAATGGGTGGTACACCACACTTCTGGATGGCTCGTCTAGATATTGGTCGTGCCGACCTAGATATTCCAAAATCTTGGAATGCGTTCATCGATTACAAACACTTTGAACATGGCTCCTTCTTTGGTGGCAATGGTACTGGTGCGGTACCGGATCGTTATCTTGACGGTATTCGCAGCTTTACATTTGGTGCTGGCTATGTACCTCGCAAGGATTTACTCCTTGAGGCATTCTACACGTTCGATGCGAAGGGTACTAATAAACGAGATACTTTATATGGTAGTGAAAGCTTTAAGTTAGGCGATTATACAAGAATTCAAGGGACCTATAGGTTCTAATGTTCAGTCTGTAAACAGGCAGAAAGGTTACTAATATGGAAAACTTAAATTATGTCATTCACTTGTTTCATAGCGGCGGTTATGTAATGTATCCATTATTACTCTTGTCTTTCATGGTTATCGCTATCGCTGTAGAACGAGCTTTCTACTATCGCAAATATGCCGGTAAAACTTTCGTTGTTACCCATGCAGTCAATGAACTAGCAAAATTACAAAATTGGGCAGAAATTGATAAAGTAATCAAAGAAAATCCATCTATTGCGAGCCGTATTGCAGAAGCAGGTTTAAATAATGCTTCTAGCGAGGAAGCTATGAAAACAGCCTTTGCTGACCAAATGGGTGTAGATGCAGTAGGCTTCCGTAAATATATGGACTACCTCAGTGCAACAGTAACAATCTCCCCATTGTTAGGTTTGCTTGGTACTGTAACAGGTATGATTGGTTCTTTCAGTATCCTCGACTCCGGTGCGGGCGCATCTGCTATCACTGGTGGTGTTGGTGAAGCCCTCATCGCTACAGCATCTGGTTTGTGCGTAGCCATCATGGCCTTTATTGTATATACAGTATTCAGTCATCGTTTGGATTCTATCATTAACCAAATTGAAAATATGTGTGTTAGCATTGTTAGTGCTAAACGAGAAGGGTGGAAATAATTATGAATTTGCAAAGCTTTCGTATGAAAACTAAGCCGGAATTCATGATCATTCCAATGATTGATATCATCTTCTTCTTGTTGGTATTCTTCATGATGAACAGCTTACAAACAGTGGCTCAAAAAGCATTATCTGTACAATTACCACAAGCTACTAGTGCATCTGCACCGGCTCAGTTACCAGTTGTATTTACACTTGATGCGGAAGGGCATATTACAATTGATAACAATCCAATGAGTATTGATCAAGCAGAAGCTATGATTAAACAACGGATTCAAGAAAATCCTAATGCTAGTGTTATCTTACAAGCCGACAAACGTGCAGCTCATGGTCAAGTAGTAGCGATCATGGATATGCTAAAACAATCTGGTGTTAAACGCTTGGCTATTGCAGCTGAACAGAAAGGATAACTATGGGACTAGGCATATCATGGAAAAAAGCAGCCATTATATCCGCCGTAGTTCATCTAGTTGCTCTATTTATTGCAGTTATCTTTTTCGTAGTGGTTCCAGCGATTCAAGAAATGGAAACCTATGAAATCGACCTCACACAAAGTGTTCTCGATGATGGCGGCAGTGGTCATGCCGGCGGTGGTGGCGGCAATAGGTCAGACCTGTTCCCTAAACCATTATCGGCTGATGAAGTAGCGGCAAGAACAAAGGCTGTTGTAGCGAATATAGATCCATCTCCTGCAACAGATATTCCTGATGCAGTAGATGTAGCCAAAAAAGGTGGCGAATATAAAGGTAATACCTCTGGCGATAATTCCGCAGGGGGTTCCGGCCCCGGACATGGTGGCGGCTCTGGCGGTGGTAACGGTACAGGTGTTGGCACTGGTAATGGTGATGGCCAAGGTCAGGGGAATGGCAACGGTAATGGCAATGGTAATGGTGATGGTCATGGTACAGTGAAAGCTGCCTTTGATACGGAGGGATTCCGTGCAAGAGTGCAAGACAATGCACAAATGCCTTCCATGGCTTTAAAAAGAAAATTACAAGGCGATGTGACTGTACAAGTAACACTTGATACAAATGGTAATCTTATTGGAAAAAGTATCGTATCTTCTACAAATGAAATATTCAATGATGCGGCAATATCTGCCGTAGTGGCCGCAACACCATATAAAAATCCAACAGGCGAAGATATCGATATCAACGTACCAGTTGAGTTTAGAGGTCACGAATCCTCTGATGATGAGGAAGAATAAAAGTATCTATGTAATAGACCTATTTTAGTAATATACTCATCCAAGAATTAAAGGAGCTAATTATGAAATCCATTATTTTATATTCTTCCCTCACGGGAAACACAAAAAGGGTAGCGGAAGCAATGGCTTCTGTAATGCCTGAAGGTACACCTTGCGTTCCTGTAAAAGAAGCGCCTGAGAATTTAGCTGATTATGACACAGTATTCGTAGGCTTCTGGGTAGACCGAGGTACAGCAAATAAAGAAGCGGCTAAGTTGATTGAAACTTTGAAGAATCCTAACATCGTATTCTTTGCCACATTAGGTATGTATGCAGATTCTGAACACGCTCGTGAAAGTATTGAAAAAGCATCTGAATTACTACAAAATAAAGAGTCCCTTGTAGATGGATTCGTATGCCAAGGTAAAATCGATCCGAAAGTCATCGAAATGATGTATAAAATGTTCCCACCTGGATCTGCTCATGGTCAAAGCCCTGAACGCGATGCCTTACATAAAGCGGCTGAAACGCATCCAGATGAACAAGACTTTGCCAATGCAAAAGAATTTACAAAATCTGTACTTGCAAAGTTGCAAGCCTAAACTGAAAGGGGATTGGAGTATGAGTTTAGCAAGTTTCTTTGAATCCATTCCGGAGAAACAACGCAATCTACAATTAGGTTTAGAATGCGATAATCCGATGAGTGGTGCATTCCCTCATAAACGGGTTGTTCATGCAGGGCTAAATGGTATCTTAGTTTCGCCAAAGGAAACACAAGCCGTTTGGGATACCTTAATGAATGGCACACCTAAAAAGGGTGAAATGCAATGTGCCTATATTCACATTCCGTTTTGTAAGACTAAATGCACATATTGTGGCTTCTTCCAAAATGGTACGAGTCAAAGTGTAGAAGACCAATATATTGATGGTCTTGTTAGCGAGTTAAAACTAGCTAGTGAGCGTCCAAGATTAAAAGATGGATTAATCCACGCCCTATTTATCGGTGGTGGTACACCAACATCGTTATCTCCAGCAAACTCTGAACGATTGTTGAAAGCGATTAAAGAGTATTTGCCACTAGCTAACGATTACGAGCTTACCCTAGAAGGCCGTATTCACGACTTGATTCCTGAAAATTTAGATGTGTGGATGGCAAACGGCGTAAACCGCATGTCTATCGGTGTACAATCTTTCAACACAGAAGTTCGTCAAATGGTAGGCCGTCTAGATACGAAAGAAACCGTATTAGAACGGTTGGCTGCGTTGAAAGCCTATGGTCAATGCTCTGTTGTTATCGACTTAATCTATGGTTTGCCTGGTCAAACTATGGAAGTTTGGGAACAAGATCTAGCTGATTTAGTAAGCTCTGGCGTAGATGGTGCTGACCTATATCAATTGAACGTATTTGATGGCAGTGATCTTAATAAAGATATTGCAAATGGTAAGGTGCCAGCTGCTGCGACAACAGCAATGCAAGGGGATATGTTCCAATTCGGTCGTAAGTACCTTGATGAGCGTTCCTATCGCCGATTGAGTGCTGCTCACTGGAGTGCTAATAATCGTGAACGTAGCTTGTATAATATCTTGGCTAAAGCGGGCGTGCCTATGTTCCCATTTGGTAGCGGTGCCGGTGGTAATGTCGATGGGTACGGCATGATGTTACATCGTGCATTAAAGCCATACGAAGATATGGTTAGTCGCGGTGAAAAACCATTCATGGCTCTTATGAAACAAAGTGAGTTACAACCCGTCGTAAATCAAGTGATAAGCCAACTTGAACAAGGGTTCCTCAATATTATGAGTTTGGTAACACTAGATCCAAGACTAGAAGAATTAAACTGGCTCTATAAATTATGGGAAGAACGTGGTCTTGTAGCTTACAATGGGTTACTTTATAAATTGACTGCAGCTGGTGAATTCTGGACGGTAAATCTTACACAAAGTACCTTGGAGGCTGTGGAGTATATCATGACTGGTAAAAACTCCTTCGCTATGGAAGCGGTGGCCGCCCAAGATACGAAAACAACGTCTAAAGATAATCCAAATCAAGAGGTACGTGGTATTGGTCAAGGTAAAGCTAATATTTCCGTACCAACAGATGAAGATTCCGAAGCACAACGCAAGGAAGCCCTTATAGCTAAGGCAAAAGCAGAAATTGCGAAAAGCGGTGCATCTGGTGAGTCAGCAGAACGAATGGTACAGGCTATGTACAATTTGAGTGCTGATGAAATTGAATATATGATGGAACGTATGATGTCTTAACCTGTTATATTACACCTTATATCTAACAACCTTTCTCACACACAACATATACTAAACAAGACAAACTACGTGACATACAGTACACTTTGTACTACAAAGTAGCCCCAGACCATGGTCTGGGGTTTACTTTTTATAAGGTGAAAGGTATTCTGTAACTATAAGAAGTAATATTGTTGCATGAATCATTGTGGTTTCGGAGTTAGGAGATTAGTATGAGTACATTTCCTCAAAAACATATAGATATTGTTGGCATAGGTGCCAGTACATTAGATCGATTTATCGTCGTCGATCATTATCCTACAGGCCGTGAGGTACAACAAGTCGTATCGTCTACTACGGATGGTGGTGGGCCAGTAGCTACAGCACTAGCGGTGGCAGGAAAATATGGTGCCCGTACCGCTATGATTGATAGCATTGGTGATGACATGGTAGGTCGTCATATATTAGATGACTTTGAAAAATACAATGTTAATACAGAGGCAATTCAAGTTGAACGCGGTGCTAACAGTGGCGTGGCAACAATCCTCGTAAAACAGAGTACTGGTGAGCGTGCTGTATTTTTTGAACGGTCTACTGCAACTGAGCCTGAGTTTTTAGATACCCATAAGCAGCTGATAGAATCTGCCTATATTCTACATATCAATGGTCGACATCGCCAACTCATGTGCTCTGCTATGGCCGTTGCAAAAGAGGTAGGCACTATCATTTCTTTAGATGGTGGTGCTCAGCGTTACGATGAAGACATGAAGCCTATTACAGAAGCCAGTCACATCGTTATCGTAGCTCGAGATTATGCTGAAAAATATACGGGCACAACTAATCTAGAAGATGCTTGTCGTATCATTCATGAACGAGGTGCATGTATTGCAGGTGTTACGGATGGTGCTAATGGTAGTTATTTTGTATGGCCTGATGGAACATCTTATCGATGTGAACCATTTACTCAAGCTGCCGTAGTAGATACAACGGGGGCTGGGGATAGCTTCCATGGGGCTTTTTTAGCTAATTTAGTACATACAATTAATCATATGAAAGGGCAAGACGCAACTTCGACGACTAAGCATGACCGTGCATCTATACATGCTGTAGAGTTGCTCAAAGCTTGTGCGCATTCCGATTTAGAGAAGGCCGCTATTTTTGCATCTGCAGTAGCTTCTTTAAATACACAAGGCATAGGCGGGCGCAGTCCACTACCAACGTTAAAGTCAGTGCAGGAACTAATAGGATAGGACTACAGTTATGTGGCAAAATACTTCAAAAAATCAAGTTCAGCAATATATGCAACAAAATCCTTATCGCCTATTAGCCCTTAGCTTTTTAGCTACCATGACTATAGGGACGATATTACTCATGTTGCCCATATCACATGCTCAAGGCCATAGTACAACGCTTGTAGATGCAGCTTTTACCGCAGTATCTTGTGTTTCTGTAACAGGATTGTCAACAGTAGATACCTACCATCATTGGTCCTTGTTTGGCAAAATCGTCATGGTAATCCTTATTCAATTAGGTGGTTTAGGGATTGTTTCTTTTACCACCATTATTGCTCTAGTATTAGGGCGACGGGTAGGTCTAAAAAATCGCGTACTTTTGTCAGAGGATGTAGGGCAAGATGGCATGAAAGGGCTTCTACACATTACAAAGAAGCTAACCATTTATACCTTTTGTGTCGAAATAATTGGTGGTATTATCTATACTATTCAGCTATATCCCTATATTGGTGATGCTGCTTTATATACGGGGATTATGCAATCTATTTCCAGCTTTTGTAATGCAGGATTTATATTCTTTGATAATGATCTACCTTATGCTATGGTGGGCGATGTATTATTTAATATGAATACAATGGCCCTTATTGTAATAGGTGGGTTTGGTTATCTTGCAACTTTTGATATTTGGTCGCATCGCAAGCTACGACGATTTGTAGATTTAAAACTACATACAAAAATAATGTTAGTTGGTACAACGGCGCTCATTCTTTTAGGGACTATTATTTTCTTGGGGGTTGAGTGGGCGAATCCCAAAACGTTTGGCCCTTTACCTATATGGAACAAGGTCATGGCATCTCTGTTTCAATCGATTACACCTCGTACAGCGGGTATTGCAACTGTAGATTATAATGATTTACATCCAATTACACTGTTTATTACCATCATTTTTATGTTTATTGGGGCAGGTCCTAACTCTACAGGGGGCGGTGTTAAAATAAGTACCATTGCTGTCGCTTTTCTAGCATCGCGTACATTATTTAATAACCGTCCTGATACAGAAGTTTTTGAACGTCGTATTTCGTTGGTTACTGTACTTAAGGCAAATGGGATAATTTTTTTATCTATCCTCCTTGTTTTACTTGCTACTTGTTATTTGGCTTGGGATGAGCCATATGACTTTATTCGACTGCTTTTTGAGGTAACCTCTGCCTTTGGGACCGTAGGTCTTACAACGGGTATTACACCAGATTTATCTGAAAGTAGTAAATGGGTGTTGATACTTGTCATGTTTGCGGGGCGTGTAGGGGTTATGACTGTAATTGGTGCTTGGGCGCTAAGAACGGCACCGACTAAACCAATTAGCTATGCAGAAGAGCGTGTATTGTTATAAAAACAGATTAGATTGAATATAAAAGGGGTCATATATGAAACATAAAACGATAGCAGTAATAGGTCTTGGTCGATTTGGTGGCACTGTTGCCAAGATGCTAGCTTCCATGGATCATGAGGTATTAGGTGTAGATATTGATCCAGAAGTTGTACAGAAAATTTCGCCATTTATAACACATGCTATAGTTGCAGATACAACCGATGAAGAGGCAATTAAAGCATTGGCTTTGAGCCAATTTGATATTGTTATCGTTGCTATTGGCGACAATATTCAGGCTAATCTTATGACATCTATGTTGTTGAAAGAAATGAACATGCCTTATGTTGTTTCTAAAGCGGAGAATGCTCTGCAAGGTAAGATGCTTAAAAAGATGGGTGTAGATAAGGTTATCTATCCAGAATATGATGTAGCACAACGATTGGCACAATCATTAACACGAGATCATGTAATGGATTATTTACAACTATCTAAAAATATTAGTCTCATAGAAATTAAAGTGCCAACATTCTTGGTGGGGGCTAACTTAAAGGACTCTAATTTGCGTGAAAAATATAATCTTAATGCAGTAGGCATAAGACGTGGTGAGGATTTAGAAGTTCCACCAAATCCAAGCACCATTCTCGGTGAAGATGATAAATTATTAGTCATTGGGAATAATTCTGATTTAGATGCATTAACGATGTAGTGAGTATACGAAAGAAGTATAACTATATCGAAAAATTATGATATAATTAGAGCAGAATTCAGTATAGGTCATACGTATTCGTATGACCTTTTTACATAGAAAAGAAGGTTATTATGACAGAGGAACAATATATAACAGCGCTGACCAATAACCCACATGGGATTCGGAATATTCCAAATCCAACGGAAGCGATGCAGCTTACCTGTGTAGCTCAAAACGGTATGTTGCTTCAATATATCAAAGACCCTACTCAAAAGGTTATTGAAACGGCGCTTTCACAAGCACCACGAGCAATACAGTTCGTAGAAAACCCTACAGAAGAATTGTTAAGTACCTTAGTTGAAAAGGATTGGGCTATTTTAGAATATATAAACAATCCGTCTGACCCGTTAATTCGAAGTGCATTAGCGCAATCTGGATGGGCCATTCGCTATATAACAAATCCATCAGAGGAGCTTCAATTAGAAGCGGTAAAGGCAAATTACGATGCACTACAATATATTAAAGAACCTAGCGAAGTAGTTCAACTACAAGCTGTACGGGAAAATTATTTAGCCTTGCGCTATATTAATGAGCCAAGCGTAGCCGTGCTAGAGGCGGCCGTGAAGCAAGATCCTCAGGCGATGCGTCAAATTACAAATCTTTCAAAGGAATTGGCATTACACCTATTTAAAGTGAGTGCACCTATCTTAGGCTACATTCCTAATACATTAGGTGTTACGGTGGATGAAATTAAGGCTATTATCGTAGAAGCTATTTCTAGTGATACCATTGATGCGGACTATGTTCGTGAATTGATCAATAATAAAGCTATTGGTGGACGCCAATCTAAATGGCCTATCGATCTATTGTCACTCATTGATGCATATGGCACTAGATCAGTAAAGAAAATCGCAGTAGGCGAATATTTGAAGTATTAGAACGGAGATACAATGAACTTTATAGATACAATGGCGAGCGTTGAATTAGTGCTTGCCGCGAATCAAGTACCATTGCTCGTTGGTGAAACAGGCATCGGTAAAACATCTCTCGCAGCGCGCGTAGCAGATGTACATGATTGGGAACTCGTTACTATCGACGGTAACCTTCTAAAAGAAGGTGAAATCGGCGGTTTGCCTACGGTGGAAACGGTGACGCACACAGATGGTCACGGTAATACTCGTGATGTGAAAACTACGGTATACGCAGTACATCATACGTTGGAACATGTGGCACAAGCCGTAGATAAAGGACGCCAAGTATTGCTATTTATCGACGAAATTAACCGTGCGGAACATGCGGTACAACAAGAATTGATGAACCTTATCTTGAACCGTGAAATCAATGGCTTCTCCTTAAGTGATCAAGTGCGTATTATCGCCGCTATGAACCCTGAGGATTCCTTTGATTACCAAACTATCGACATGGATCCAGCACAACAAAACCGTTTTGTATGGCTCTATATGAATGCGGATTACATGCAATGGATCGATTGGGCTATCGGCGCAGGCATTGAAGAAAAGGTTATCGAATTCATTTCTTCTTATCCTGAATATTTAAATCAACGCCACGAAGACGATATTGATGCTACACCTCGTTCCTTCGAGCGCGTGTCTGGCCTATATACAATTTATAAAAACCAAGAGGGTTCAGCTTACAGTCGTGACGTATTTATGAATGTTATCCGCGGTAACGTCGGTAAACTCATTGCGGAGGCTTTCGTAAGCTTTATCGAGTCCGATCAAGAACCGCTCATTACCTTTGATGATGTATTAGGGGCAGTTCAAAAACCAGGTGCTATTATGTCTATGGCTGAACAGGTCAAAGGTGAAAGCCCAACTCGTCTATATGTAGCGGCTAAAAATATGTTGCATCGTTTAAATCGCAATAGTAATGCAGAGGAAATTCATCACTTTGTGGAATTCTTAACACTATACCCAGGGGATTTGCGTGTAGCGGTTATGAAAGATTTACGCAACACTTATGAGCGCGTATACACCTATGCCATTGAAGATGACTTGTTCGTCGATACCTTCTTTGAAGCACAAAAATAGTTCTGTCTTATAGTTAGCTAAATGAAGCTGTCTATATAGATAAAAGAATTTAGTGAATGATTGGGTATACGATAACCAATATATAAAACATGATATACATAACTGATGTTTAACGAAAAGGAGGTGGAATGATGCAACGAAATTTAGATAAGGACGATATTCGCGATGCGTCTGACTTACTGACGCATATTGATGGTTGGGAAAAGACTGGCTCTTATGATGCGGATGCCATTGAGGCTCTCGATCGTTGGCATGCGAAACGAGAGCGGATTCATCGCGAAGCAGAGGCTTTATATACACAAATATACGCAACTTATGAGGCCTATGTAGATAGCTATGAAGAGCAACACCATAGTGTGGCACCTGAACGTATAGCAGCGGACTTGATGAACCATAATATGTCTGATAGCCATATTGGCACTATTGGTCGCGCTCTTGAAGATATGGAAGTAGAAGGCACAAATCTTGCCGTTATGCAGCAAGCCGTTATGACACCTGCCTTTGAGCAACGATTATGGAATATTTTGCATGATGTAAATAGCTTACTCCTTGAAGAGGACCAATTCTTTGGTTACTTCTATTTGCAAATGGCTCATCGTATTCGTTTTGACATGACCAGTGCTTTTGGCATTAACCTAAAACAAGGTGGCTATGTACTCTATGTAAATCCGTTTATCTTATTACGCCAACCGCCGGATGTGATGAAGGATGGCATTAAGCGCGAAATTCTTCATATCATTTCGGCTCACTTGATGCGGGTGAAAGCATTGAGTCAAGGCTTTCACAAAACAGCCGTTCACATGGCGATGGATATGGTGGTAAACGATTATCTTGAACATGTGGACCGTGATGCGGTAACAGTAGCTAATGTGAATGAGCGCTTTGGTTTATTGTTAAAACGGTTCCGTACCATTGAGTACTATGCGAAGGCTATCGACAAGGTCATGAAAGAGAAGCCAGATCTCTTTGTGCCTATCGACAATGCAGAAACGGCAGTAGCCATGGAGTTTGATCTTCAAACAAGTCATGATATTTGGGATGAATCTGATTCTATTGATACCGATACGATGGAC
>ERZ1674242.13-NODE-13-length-12900-cov-3.893967_pt1 | contig 12900 bp, 5 predicted proteins | sample MGYA00581202_ERZ1674242 | MGnify/ENA primary metagenome ERZ1674242 (study PRJEB41354, sample SAMEA4873293) | human saliva metagenome | biome: human-associated habitat [ENVO:00009003]; feature: mouth environment [ENVO:08000002]; material: saliva material... | reverse complement strand
GACAAGTGTTCTATCGAAATCTTCGTCGATGGCGGTCGTATCTCCATGACCAACCTTGTCTTCCCAACTGCACCTTACACCTCTATCAAGTTCTATTCTGACGGCAATAGATCCTCTTTCAAAGACATAAAAGTGAGCGAGTTAGGAATATTGAAGCGTTAATAGATAGTCTTTTAACTCTAATCGGTAGTTAGAATCAAAGCATATTTTGCTCTAATTATCGATTTGAGATTAAAGTAAAGGCTGTGGATATATGTTTTTTGGTTCTTCCGAAATATGGAGTGATAAACTAAAACTCTCATATAATAAGGCACACAGAGCTACGGAGAGGATGGAGATAAAGGCAATGTCACGGAGGTGCCGATGGCACAAAGAGCGACGGAGGTGCAGCATACAGATTTCTGATAACCCTTTTGGTATGAACGCTTTGTATATAAATTGCTAACAGAATTGGCAAACTATCTCCGTCGCTCTATGCACCGACGGTGCTTCCGTGCCTACCAGTGCTTGCTTTGATAATCCTCCGTACTCTCCATTTCTCTGTGTGACATCTCGCCAAAGACCTAAGCTTAGGCGGATTATTATCACTCCAAAATTCTGAAGACCCTATTTTTTATTAAGAACGGACAAGAACGGAAAGGTTGAAAAGATAGTCAACGCTTGCTTAGTAGATACAGAATTACTTACTTCTATACTTGCAAATACAGAAGAAAGAATGTAACTTTGTTGCGGTAAACCTGTATTATCTCAATTGTTTTTGGGATTATATATAATCTACTTGATAATTATGCAGATGAAACAATGGCTATATGTCGTTTTTCTTACATTGGTGTTTTCAGCCTGTTCGGATAACAACGTAAAAAAATATGTTATAGGAGTATCTCAGTGTTCTGAAGATATTTGGCGCGATAAGCTCAACAACGAACTTGTGATGAGTACCTATCAGCATGATAATGTAACACTGAAATTTGCTTCAGCTAATGATAATGACAGGTTACAGAAACAACAGATTGAACAGTTTATAAAGGAAGGGGTCAACCTTCTTATTGTTTCTCCCAATCAAATTCATACGATTTCATCGGTCATCGATAAAGCATACGATGCAGGAATCCCTGTTATCCTCTTCGACCGTAAGACCGATTCAAGAAAGTATACAGCCTTTATAGGGGCTGATAACTATGAGGCTGGACATGAAATAGGCTATTTCATCGGTCAGCAGTTAGAGGGTAAAGGGAATATAGCAGAGATTTGTGGATTACAAGCATCGTCTCCTGCAATCGAACGAAACAGAGGTTTTATGGATGCACTGAAGAGTTACCCTAATATAAAGGTAGTGGCTCGTGGGTATGGAGACTGGATAAAAGAAAGTGGTGTCACGGCTATGGATAGTATACTTGTGCATTCTAAGGAGTCTTTCCAATATGTCTTTGCACAAAATGACCGCATGGCTTTAGGTGCTTTGCAATCTATAAAGAAGCATAAGGTTAAGGGAATAAAAATAGTTGGAATAGATGCTCTTCCTGTACCGGGAGGAGGTATGGAGAATGTTCGTGATGGTAATTTAGAAGCTTCTTATATCTATCCTACCCGAGGCGATTCGGTTATGCAGCTCGCGTTGAATATCCTTGAGAAGAAGCCTTATAAGCGTGACAACTATCTAAAAGGTGCATTGGTAACAAAGGCAAACGCTAATGTTTTACTTATGCAAAATGAAGAGATGAACAAGCAGACCGCCCGTCTCAATGCACTTCATGGGAAAGTGGATACTTATTTGGTGCAATATAATCATCAAAAGATGTATATTGTACTTTTTAGCATAATCCTTCTCTTGCTGATAGGTATTATGGTTTATATCTATCGAACCATCCTTATGAAGCGAAGAATAGAGGAAGAAGCCAACAAAGCAAAACTTCAGTTTTTCACAAATATAAGTCATGAATTGCGTACACCACTTACGTTGATAGCTGATCCTGTGAACTATATCATCCATGATGATAACCTTAATTCACAACAACGAAGTATGCTTCAGATAGTACAACGTAATGTGCTTGTCCTGACACAATTGGTCAGTGAGATCCTTGACTTCCGTAAGGTGCAGAATGGTAAGATGGAACTACGCCTCTCCGACTTTAATCTTGCGGAAAGTATGAAACAATGGATTATGCTTTTCAGTGTCTCTGCACAAAAGAAGCATATTGCCATTAGTATGGATGCTCCTGATACAATCATGCTCAGAGCAGATCAAGATAAGATAGAGCGAATCTGTTATAATCTTCTTAGTAATGCCTTAAAATATACGTCTGAAGGTGGAGAAATCTCTCTGATGGCTAAAGAGGAGGGTGGACGTGTTATAATTAGTGTGGCAGATAATGGTTGTGGTATTTCAAGTGATGAGCTTCCTTATATTTTTGATCGTTTCTATCAAGCAAAGAATGCAGGACGTGGTACGGGTATTGGGTTGGCTATTGTGAAAGCTTTCACAGAATTGCATCACGGAGAAGTAAGTGCTACAAGTATAGAGGGAAAAGGAAGTACCTTTACTATTCATATTCCTGTTAGACAGAAAGGCGAGGTAACTAACCAGCCTACAGAGAAAATAGAACAATTGGTTGAGCCATCATCCGCAGAAGAAGTTCCGAATCAAGCTCGTCATATAGATGAACTTATACAGCCTTATCAAACAGATAAACCAGAGGTGTTAATCATTGATGATAATATCGATATTCGCACTTATTTAAGGTCGGTACTATCCGAAAAGTATAATGTGAGTGAAGCCGCTGATGGAAAAGTTGGTTTGGAACTTGCACGGAAAATAGTTCCAGATATAGTGTTGTCGGACATTATGATGCCTGTGATGGACGGATTAGCGTTTTGTCAACAGCTGAAAACGGATAAAGCTATCAGTCATATACCTGTCATTTTACTAACAGCACGTAGTCTTGATGAGCAACGCGCTGAGGGGTATGAGCATGGCGCAGATGCTTATTTGTCCAAACCATTCTCACTTCGTCTACTCCTTTCACGTATTGATAATCTCATAGAAAGTAGGAAAAAGTTGAATCAAACATGGTCAAAAGGTGTTGAGGACGATGAAATCGGTAATATTTCGAATGAAATTGATAAATCTTTCCTCAAGCAATTGCGAAAGATAATACAAGAAAACCTTGCAAATAGTGACTTAAGTGTAGAGCAGATTGGCGATGAAATCGGACTTTCTCGTGTACAACTTTATCGGAAAGTAAAGGCTCTTACGGGATATTCTCCTGTAGAAATTGTACGTAAAGCTCGTCTCACTCGTGCTCGTCATCTCCTTCAAACGACTGAGCGTACGGTGTCAGAAGTGGCTTATGCTGTTGGCTTCTCTACGCCCAGTTATTTCTCAAAATGCTATAAAGACGAGTTTGGGGAGAATCCCAAGAAGTGATAATAGGATTATGAAAACTGTTTAAAATAAGTCTCATAGGCACTTGTGGGTGTGTAAACCTCCTGTAAGGTGAGGTGTTGAACACTTAAGAAAATGAACGATTTGTCAGATTCGTGAGAATAGACAAATCGTTCATTTATTATTAATATCTTTTTTATGTAACATTTATTACATTCGGAGAACGATTATTATTGGAAAAGGATATCACCATTTCTTATCTTTGCGCCATAAAACCAAAAGAATATTATTTAGTATTACTAACTATCAGAAAGTCATGAAACAAGTATTGCGAGTAATCATGAGTCTGTTACTTCTGATGTATTGTGCTGGGGTTATGGCACAAACAGCAGACGTTAGCGGTAAAGTGATTGACGAACAGGGGGAACCTGTTATTGGTGCATCGGTGGTACAGAAAGGTACATCAAATGGTACTGTCACCGATATTGATGGTAATTTCACCTTTAAGGCTCCACAAAGTGCTACACTTGTAGTCTCCTATGTAGGCTATAAAAGTGTAGAAGTAAAGGCTGGTGTCGGAATAAAGGTACAGCTACAAACAAATGCGAGTGAACTAAACGAAGTCGTTGTTACGGGTTATACAACCCAACGCAAAGCAGATCTTACAGGAGCTGTTTCGGTTGTAAGCGTAGATGAATTAGCAAAGCAGAATGAGAATAATCCTATGAAGGCGCTACAAGGTAGGGTTCCTGGTATGAATATCTCTGCAGATGGTTCACCTTCAGGATCTGCTACGGTACGTATTCGTGGTATTGGAACTCTGAATAATAACGATCCTCTTTATATTATAGATGGTGTACCGACTAAGGCTGGTATGCATGAGTTAAATGGTAGTGATATAGAAAGTATCCAAGTTTTGAAAGATGCTTCTTCTGCTTCTATCTATGGTAGCCGTGCAGCTAATGGTGTTATCATTATTACTACAAAGAAAGGTAAGGAGGGAAGAGTAAATGTAGATGTTGATGCTTCTATTGCGGCGTCAATGTATGCCCGTAAAATGAAAGTTCTTAATGCGAAGCAATATGGACAGGTAATGTGGCAAGCTTATGTTAACGATGGTATGGATCCAAATACTAATGGTTTAGGGTATCGTTACGACTGGAGTTACGACGTACAAGGAAATCCTGTGTTGAATGGCATTAGCATGCGTAAGTATCTTGATGGTGCAGGAACAACACCTGCTGCTGATACAGACTGGTTTGATAAAACGACACGTACAGGTGTTGTTCAGAACTATAATGTAGCGGTAAGTAGCGGTTCAGATCGTCATTCGTCTTATTTCTCATTAGGTTATTATAAGAACTTAGGTATCATTAAGACATCTGACTTTGATCGTTATTCAGCTCGTATGAATACTGAATATAAGTTGATAAAAGATGTTTTAACCGTTGGAGAGCATTTTACGTTAAGTCGTACGTCAGAGGTTCAAGCACTTGGCGGCTTCCTTGAAAATGTTCTTCAGTTTAATCCTTCACTCCCTGTTTACACAGAGAACGGAACTTATGCGGGTCCAGTCGGTGGTTATCCTGATCGTGAGAACCCTGTTGCACGTCTGTATCGTAACAGTGATAATCGTTATGTTTATTGGCGTACTTTTGGTGATGCATACATAAATCTTCACCTTTTTAAGGGATTTAATTTGCGCTCAACCTTTGGATTGGATTATGCTCAGAAGCAGCAGAGATTCTTTACTTACCCTATAACAGAAGGAACGGTTGCCAATTCTAAGAATGCAGTTGAGGCAAAACAAGAACATTGGACAAAGTGGATGTGGAATGCTGTTGCAACTTATAATTTGCAAGCTGGTTTACATCGTGTAGACGCAATGGCAGGTATTGAGTTGAACCGTGAAGATGACAACTACTTCTCAGGTTATAAAGAAGACTTCCTGATTCTTAATCCTACCTACATGTGGCCTAATGCTGGTACTGGTACTGCACAAGCCTATGGTGGAGGAAGTGGATACTCTTTGGTTTCTTATTTCGGAAAATTGAATTATAATTATGCTGACAAGTATTTAGCTTCATTCACCCTTCGTTATGATGGCTCATCACGATTTGGTAAGAATAATCGTTATGCAACATTCCCTTCTGTTTCTTTGGGATGGCGCATTAATCAAGAGAAGTTCTTAAAGAGTGCACAATGGTTGAATGATTTAAAACTTAGAGCATCGTGGGGAGCAACTGGTAATCAAGAGATTTCTAACATCGCGCGTTACACCATATATGTTAGTAACTATGGAGTAAATGAAAATGGTGGTCAGAGTTATGGTACATCATATGATATAGCAGGTACTAATGGTGGTCGTCAATTGCCAAGTGGATTTAAACGTGACCAACTCGGTAATAATGACATCAAATGGGAAACGACCTATCAGACTAATCTTGGTCTGGACTTCTCTATGCTCAAATCTTCACTCTATGGAAGTTTTGACTGGTATTATAAAAAGACTAAGGATATTCTCGTACAGATGGCTGGTATCGCAGCTATGGGAGAAGGAAGTACACAGTGGATCAATGCTGGTGCTATGGAGAATCGTGGCGTAGAACTCAACTTGGGTTATCGCAAGTCAACCAATGGTGGTTTTCATTATGACATAGCAGGTAACTTTAGTACTTATCGTAATAAGATAACAGCTTTGCCAGCAACAGTTGCTGCCAATGGAACCTTTGGTGGTAATGGTGTGAAGAGTGTTATTGGTCATCCTATGGGTGCACAAGTTGGCTATGTTGCTGATGGCATCTTTAAGAGCCAAGATGAAATAGATAATCATGCGAGACAGGATGGTGCAAAACTTGGACGTATGCGTTGGAAAGACCTGGATGGCAATAATGTCATTACAGAAGCAGACCAAGACTGGATTTATAATCCAACACCAGACTTTTCTTATGGTCTTAATGTGTATCTTGAATACAAAAACTTTGATTTCACAATGTTCTGGCAAGGTGTACAAGGTGTAGATATTATCTCTGATTTAAAGAAGCAGACTGATATTTGGGCTGGTTTGAATATTGGTTTCCTAAATAAGGGTCAACGCTTGTTAGATGCATGGAGTAGTACCAACCCAAATAGTAATATTCCTGCGCTCTCACTCTCTGATAATAATAATGAGAAGCGTGTTTCTACTTATTGGGTAGAGAATGGCTCATACTTAAAACTACGTACTATTCAGTTAGGATATAATCTGCCAAAGAGTATGACGAACCGGCTTGCAATGCAGCGTTTACGTTTCTACCTCAGTGCGCAGAATTTATTAACTATACATAGTAAGAGTTTTACTGGTGTTGATCCAGAGAATCCAAACTATGGTTACCCAATTCCACTCAATATCACATTCGGTATAAACGTTACATTCTAACAATTATCATCTGACTATATAATATGAAAAAAATAATATATTCAGCACTTGTGCTCGCTACCCTTAGTATGACAAGTTGTTCAGACTTCTTGGATGAACATACTCCACAGGCAACACTAAGTGATGAGCAAGTAAAGGAGGCTAATCATGTTGATGAACTCGTAACATCAGCTTATGCCATATTTATTTCAGCAGAAGATATCAATTCTTCGTTTTCAATGTGGAATTATGATGTCCGCAGTGATGATGCCTATAAAGGCGGTAACGGAACAAGTGATGGAGATGTGTTCCATCAACTTGAAATAGAACAAGGAGTCTTGACCACAAACTGGAATATTAGCGATATGTGGCAAAGATTATACAATTGTATATCACGTGCCAACACGGCAATAGCTCTTCTTGAACAAGTCAATAGTACTGTCTACCCTCGAAAGGAAGAACGTTTGGCTGAGATGAAGTTCTTGCGTGCATATGGACACTTTTTGTTAAAGCGTTTGTATAAGAATATACCTTTTGTTGTAGACCCTAATCTTAAGTCAGAGCAATATAACATGCTTTCTAATCGTGAATATACGAATGATCAAGGTTGGCAAGTTATTATTGATGACTTGATGGAATCTTACAATAACCTTCCTGTTCATCAAGCAGACAAGGGACGACCAACAAAAGCATCAGCTGCAGCTTTCCTTACGAAGGTATATATGTATAAGGCTTATCATCAAGATAATGAGAACACGAATGAAGTTACAAGTATATCAAAAGACGATCTTTTGAAAGCTGTTCAGTTTAGTGATCCATCTATTTATGCTGCTGGAGGCTATGGCTTAGAGAGTGATTTCCATAATAACTTTAGGCCAGAACCACAGTTCGAGAATGGAAAGGAAAGTCTTTGGGCAATGCAATATTCTATCAATGATGGAACTAAGAATGGTAATCTCAACTGGAGTTATGGACTAATTGTTCCAAATATTCCTGGTGTAACAGATGGAGGATGTGATTTCTATAAGCCAAGTCAAAACCTTGTTAATGCTTATCGTACAGATGCTAATGGACATCCATATATCGGTACATTTAACAATCAAGACTATAATAAAGCAACAGATTATGCAGACCCACGTCTATTCCTTACCATTGGTATTCCTGGTTTGCCTTATGAATTTAACTCTAAGTTCATGATGGATAGGACTGCTACATGGAGTAGAAGTAATGGATTGTATGGCTATTATGTAACTTTAAAGCAGAATGTAGACCCAGAAAGTCCTTATCTGAAGAAAGGGGCATGGTGGGGTACATCAGAGAATCGTATTGTCTTCCGTTATGCAGATGTCCTACTTGAACGTGCTGAGGCTTTGGTACAGTTAAATGATGGACGTATTAACGAGGCAATCAATATCATCAATCAAATCCGTAATCGTGCTAAACAAAGCACAGGTGCTATCAGCAATTATCAGAGTGATTATGGTGTGAGAATGAATGTTATGCCATATACTGGAACCTACAGTCAGGTAGAGGCGCTTGATATTGTTAAAATGGAGCGTCGTATAGAGATGGGTATGGAATCTGAAAGATTCTTTGACCTTGTAAGATGGGGAGAGGCAGAACGCGTACTCAACAAGTATTATGCAGAAGAAGCTAATGACTGTTCTATCTATAGTAGTGCTCACTTCACTAAAAATAAGAATGAGTACTTGCCTATTCCATATGCACAAATAGCTGCTTCAAACGGACATTATAAACAAAATATTGGTCAGTGGTAAAGTATGAAAACAAATATAACAACACTATTCATAGCGCTTATTGCTTTCTTTGCATTAGGTAGCTGCAGCAACGAGAATAATATTTCTGATCTGCAATTAAACGGATTATGTTCAGTCGATTCTATCGTATTGGATAATTATAAAGGTGTCGTAGATCAGGCTTCACGTACAATCACTGTGCGTGTCCCTGAGACTTACGATGTCACAAACATGACTGTTCGCACACTTAAGGTAAGTGCTGGTGCCATCTGTAATTTCAAAGAGGGTGACAAACTTAATATGCTTACGGCTCAGGTGCTCAGTGTTAAGAATGGTGACGTCTTCCTTGATTGGACTATCAATGTATTGAGAGATGAGGCAAAGATTACTTCTTTTAAGATTAATGGAACATATAATGGTGTTATTGATGAAGCGAATAAGACTATTTCTGTCTATGTGCCAAATACGCTTGACCTCCATTCTCTAATCCCTACAATAGGTTTGAGTACAAATGCGACGGTTAGTCCATCTAATGGTATTGCAACAGACTTTTCTAATCCAGTTACATTCACTGTCACTAATAATACTGCTTCTGCAATCTATACAGTAAAAGTAACAGCTATTGGTAAGCCTACTGCAATCTTTGTTAGCTTGCCTGCTTCGATGAATGAACTCAATTCAGAGGAATTAACTGCTTGTAAGTGGATGCTTCAGAATATTCCAAATTCATTATATGCATCATTTACTGATATTAAGAATGGCACAGTAGATCTTAGCGAGTGTAAAGTGATATGGTGGCATTATCATAAGGATGGAGGAGTAGATGGAAAAGAAGCTTTCGAACGAAGTGCGCCTGAGGCTGTCAATGCAGCAGTTGCCTTAAGAGACTATTATAATAATGGTGGTTCTTTCCTCTTCACTCGATATGCAACAAATATGCCAGCTGAGATTGGCGCAGTAGCAAACAATGCTGCTCCAAATAATTGTTGGGGGCAGAACGAAGCTGATGCTGAGAAAGTAAGTGGTCCTTGGAACTTCTTTATTCAAGGGCATACGAGTCATCCTCTTTTCCAAAATCTTATAATGAAGAGTGGTGAGCCTAACTCTATTTATACGTGTGATGCAAATTACCGTATCACCAATTCAACTGCTCAATGGCATATTGGTACCGATTGGGGTGGATATGATAACTTAAATAAATGGCGTACAGAGACTGGAGCACAAGATTTGGCTTATGGTGGTGATGGTGCTGTCGTTGCATGGGAATTCCCTGCAACTGGAACAAAGGGCAAGATTCTCTGTATTGGTTCTGGATGTTATGACTGGTACAGTGTAGATGATGTCCCAGCCTTTTACCACAATAACATTGCCAAGATGACACAGAACGCATTCAACTATCTAATGAATCATTAAATAAAGTATAATTGATATGAGAACTATGATATATTCTCTCGCTCTCATCGCATCTTTATCAGCCTCACTAATGAGCTGTAGCGATGATAAGACCATGATAGAGGAAAAAGATTGGAATACAACAACTTATTTCAAGTCTACAGATGAAATGGGGCAAGCTACCTTTTATAAGCCAACTGTTGGATTTGTTGGAGACCCAATGCCTTTCTTTGATCCTAAAACAAAGAATTTTAAAGTTATGTATTTACAGGACTTTCGTCCTAATCAGGCGGGTACTTATCATCCTATCTGGGCTGTAGAAACATCAGATGGAGCCAACTACCAATCACTTGGAGAGTTGATTCATTGTGGTGGTATCAATGAGCAGGATGCGGCACTGGGTACAGGTTCTACTGTTTATAATGATGCTGATGGGTTGTATTATACCTTCTATACAGGTCATAGATATCAAACAAATTCTACTAATAATGGTGAGATGGTGATGATGGCAACATCATCCGATTTCAAAACATGGACTAAGAATCGTGTTTTCCGCTTGAAAGGTGATGATTACGGATATAGTAAAGATGATTTCCGTGATCCCTTTGTCTTCAAAGGTGATGATAATAAATGGCACATGCTTGTTTCTACTCTGAAGGGAAGTAAAGGTCATTTGGCTGAGTTTACATCAGATGATCTTAAGACGTGGACCCATGCTGGAACGTTTATGACCATGATGTGGGACCGATTCTATGAATGTCCTGATGTGTTTAAGATGGGTGATTGGTGGTATCTTGTTTATAGTGAAAAGCATTCAGCTATCCGTCGTGTGCAGTATTTCAAAGGTAAGACTCTTAGTGAATTGAAGGCTTGTACACAGAATGATGCTGGTTTATGGCCTGATGGACATGAGGGATTCTTAGATAGTCGTGGCTTCTATGCAGGTAAAACTGCGAGTGATGGTCAGAATCGCTATATTTGGGGATGGTGTCCAACACGTCCAGGTAAGGATAATGCTGCTGTTGGTGCTGCTCCTAATGAACCTGAGTGGGCTGGCAACCTTGTTGTCCACCGTCTCATACAACACGCTGATGGTAGTCTTACCTTAGGAGAAGTAAAAGGGATTAGCGATAAATACGGCAAAAAACAAGAAGTAAAGGTTATGGCAAAGAGTGATAATGGTGTTGAGAATGTAACTGATGGCTATAAGCTTTCTGGTGATTCTTACCTACTTTTCAACCGTCTTGGCTATCACAATAAAATTACCTTCACGATAACAACTTCTAATAACTGGGATAAGTTTGGTGTCTCATTCGTACGTGGTACAGATTCTGAGAAGTATTATTCTTTGGTGGTAAATCCTGAAAATGAACAGACACGTAAGATAAACTTTGAGGAAGAAGGTTCTGCGGGTCGTGGTTTCATAAATGGTATTGATGGCTACAACTTCGCTCGTCCAACAGACAACGTCTATCATGTGACCATCTATACAGACAATAGTATAGCGGTAATGTATATTAATGACGTATGTTGCTATACTAACCGTATTTACGAAATACAGAAGAACTGTTGGAGTATTAATAACTATGGAGGTAACATTACCATTAGTAATCTCGCTGTAAGTCAGTATTAAGATTATAGTTCCTTTCTTCACTGAAGATAGAATAAATATATAGTTGAAATTTAGTCGTTCATTCCGTGAGAAATTGCCTATCATTGCAAATAATATCATTGAATGAGCGACTTTTCTTTCTAACTTATCAATAAAATGTCTATCTTTGTCTATCTGAAACTAAAAATACATATAAACAACCTACGATGAATAGAAAGATTAATTTATTGGCTTTTTGCCTTTTCATAACTACTACGCTTATGCATGCGCAATCATTCTTAAGTTCAAATCACGCAATAAAACGTGTGAAGACAACAGATAAGTATGTTCTTCTTCCAGTAGAGGAGGAAGAAGGTTATGCACATATTCGCGTTATCAAAGATAATCAAGTTGTAAAAGAATTCAATTGTAAGCTCGCCATCAATAAAACTGATTATAGCGTTCCACTCGATATCAGTGAGTATGGTGGTGATGTGTTGCTTGATATCCAGTTCTCAGGAGATAAGCGTAGTATCGGTTTAATCAATAATTTCGTTTGCTGGAAAGATATAAAAGCAACAAATATGTTTGATTCCAAGAATCGTGAAAAGTTCCGTTCTATCTATCACCATACTCCAGTCTATGGCTGGATGAACGATCCTAATGGTATGTTCTACAAAGATGGTGTATGGCATTTATACTATCAGTATAACCCTTATGGTTCGCAGTGGGAGAATATGACGTGGGCGCATAGTACCTCTACAGACCTCATACACTGGAAAAATCATGGAGAAGTGATACAACCAGATGCACTTGGAACTATTTTCAGTGGTAGTAGTGTCGTTGATAAAGAAAATACGGCAGGGTTTGGAAAAGATGCTGTTGTTGCTTTTTACACTTCTGCAGGAGCTGCGCAAACACAAAGTATTGCATATAGTACGGATAATGGTGAGACTTTTAAGAAGTATGTAAACAACCCAATTCTTACAAGTGATGTACCTGACTTCCGTGATCCTAATGTCTTTTGGAATGAAGAAGTGAAGCAATGGAATCTTATTCTTGCTGCTGGACAACAGATGAATATATATAGCTCAAAGAACTTGAAAGACTGGAAGTATGAAAGTTCTTTTGGAGAGGGATATGGTAATCATGGAGGTGTTTGGGAGTGTCCTGACTTGTTAAAGATGGGTGATAAGTGGGTACTTATCTGTAACATTAATCCCGGAGGTCCCTTTGGAGGTAGCGCAACTCAATACTTTGTTGGTTCATTTGATGGTCATAAATTTACTTGTGAGTCAAAACCTGAGATGACAAAGTGGATGGATTATGGAAAAGATCACTATGCAACCGTATCGTTTAGCAATGCCCCTAATGGTAGAAT
>ERZ1674242.12-NODE-12-length-13007-cov-2.976143_pt1 | contig 13007 bp, 10 predicted proteins | sample MGYA00581202_ERZ1674242 | MGnify/ENA primary metagenome ERZ1674242 (study PRJEB41354, sample SAMEA4873293) | human saliva metagenome | biome: human-associated habitat [ENVO:00009003]; feature: mouth environment [ENVO:08000002]; material: saliva material... | reverse complement strand
ACAGGGTGTAAGTGGCCGGTGGCTTCGAGGCTGCGGATGGAGGCGTCGATGACGGGTACGCCGGTTTGGCCGTTGCGCCAGTATTCGCGCACCGGGGCGGCATCGGTTGTTTCGGGTAGTCGGCGGTGGTAGGCGAGCTGGTAGCAGTAGTCGCGGAAAATAAGCTTGTCCAGCCACTCGAAATGTCGGTTTGCCAAGCTTTCGGCGGCCAGCAGGCGCGGTGAAATGCAGCCTGCGGACAGGTAGGCATTGAGGAGGCTGGTGTTTTTTCGTGCCGGAAAATTTTGGGTAATCGGGTAGTGAACCAAATTCTGTTTGAACGCGTGCCATTGCGTTAAGGCCGCGGTTTCTCCGCCCTGTTGATAGGCAGGCAATACTGCGCCGGTATGGGCTGGAAACAGTGGAACGTTTTGTCCGGTTTGAACAGGCAATTCGGTTTCAGACGGCCTTTGTCCTGAATAGGCCTGCAACCATGCTTGTTTATAGGCGGCAAAATCGGTGTAGGGCAGGCCGTTGGCATCCATGAGGGGGGCTTTGGCCAAGATACCGCGGTCGTTGGCGTGTTGCAGGGCAATGCCTGCGCGGTCGAAATTGTGCCAGAGAAGGTTGTCTTGGCGGATTTCGGCTTCGGTGTAGGCTTCGTCAGTGATGACGGTATGGGCATGGAGCGAAGCGGCCAAGGGGAGGAGGTCTTCGTCGGAAGCGACGGCATATAAGGGAATATGGTGTGCCGCCAGACGGGTATGTAGCTCTTGCGCGGCTTGATAATGGAACAGGCTTTGACGCGGATTGTGGTTTTCAGACGGCCTTTGGCTGACCCAGACGCAGGCGATGGGTAAACCGCTTGCAACGGCGGCATTAAGCGCGGCATTGTCGTGCAGGCGGAGGTTGCGGCGGAACCAGACAAGGACGTGGGCAGATTTCATGAGCATGTTCCGACGGAAAAGGGGGAAACCATTTTATCAGAATCGGCCTTATGTATCAGGCCGTCTGAAAAATCTTTTGGTTTGATTTCGCTATATAATTTTGGTTTTAGCAACGAGATGCAACCATGACCGAGCAAACCGTTTTGGCACTCATTACCTGCCAAACCTATCCCGAACCGTCGGACAACCTGAAAACATTGGCGGCGCATTTGGAAACTATGGGTGTGAAAACCGTATTTGACGCGTGGCAAAACCATCCATCCGCGCCGTTTTTGCTGCCTTTGTGCGCATGGGATTATGCCGCCGAACCCGAAGCCTTCCGCCAATGGCTGGAGCAAGCCGGGCAGGCGGGACAGCGTTTTATCAATCCGCCCGAATTGATGGCTTGGAATATGGAAAAGACGTATTTGTGCGATTTGGCGGCACGCGGCGCGCAAGTGATTCCCAGCGTGTTTGTTCCCGCGCAAAAAGACAAATTGGCCGATATTCTGAAACAACAAGGCTGGACGGAAGCAGTCGTCAAGCCCGCATTTGGGCAGAGCGGCAAAGGCGTGGTCAAAGTTTGTGCGGAGGCATTGGACGTGGATATGGCGGATTATCCGCAAGGCATGATGGTTCAACCGTATATCCGCGAAATCGAAACAGCGGGCGAAACCTCGCTGGTGTTTTTCAACGGCACATTCAGCCATGCCGTGCGCCGTCAGCCGCCGCAAGGCGAATGGCGCGCCAACTCGGCCTATGGCGTGTCGGTGTTCGGTATCGAGCCGCCCGAGTTTGCCGTCCGTGCCGCGCAAGACGTACTGGCCGCCTTGCTGCAAATGCCGGTTTATGCCCGCGTGGACGGCACACTGATTGGCGATACTTTCCTGCTCAATGAGTTGGAACTCATCGAACCTGCCCTGTACCTGCACACCAGAGAAGGCGCGGCGGAGCGTTTTGCCCGAGTGTTGGCCGGGTTGCTGGAATAGGATTGCGGCACGTACATTCAGGCCGTCTGAAAGATTTTTTTCAGACGGCCTGAATTTTTTTTAAACAGTTGGCAGGAAGATGTTTTAAAGTATGCTTTTATTTGTCATTTTAATTGGGCTGGGGTCTTTGCCTGCTCTGGATTGTAAACAATTTTCTTGGTGTCGATTGGGTTTTATTTAGGGTAAAAATACGAAAAGCTTTTGAAAATAAATATGTTGTAATCTTAAACATTCTGTGCTGAAATTACAGGACACTACAAAAAAGTGGTGTTTTAAAAAATAAAACAGACAAAGGAGAAAAACCATGCAATTGCTTTTAGACAATCTCAAAGCCTTTTTTGAAACCATCAGCGGCTGGGTCTGGGGGCCTATTATGTTGATGCTGCTGGTCGGCACGGGCATTTTGCTGACCGTTTTGCTGAAAGGCTTGCAGTTCACCATGTTGGGTTATGCACTGAAACAGGCGTTTGTGCCGTCAAAGAAGCATGAAGACGGCGAAGACCACGAAGGCGATATTTCCCATTTTGCAGCGTTGATGACCGCGCTGTCGGCCACCATCGGTACAGGCAATATCGCCGGTGTGGCGACTGCGGTGGTAACCGGCGGCCCGGGCGCGGTATTTTGGATGTGGATGACCGCTATTTTCGGTATGGCCACCAAATACGGCGAGGGCGTGTTGGCGGTGAAATACCGCGTGACCAATTCCAAAGGCGAAATGTCCGGCGGCCCGATGTATTACATCGAAAAAGGCCTGGGCAAAAACTGGAAATGGATGGCTGTTGCGTTTGCGCTGTTCGGCACATTCGCTTCATTCGGTATCGGCAGCTCGGTGCAGTCCAACTCGGTTGCGCAGGCAGTACAAACCAGCTTCGGTGTCGAGCCTGCCTACACCGGCGTGATATTGACCGTATTAACGGCCATTGTGCTTTTGGGCGGCATTAAGGGCATCGCCAAAGCGGCGTCCTTTATCGTGCCTGCCATGGCAGTATTTTATGTAGTGGGCGGTATTTCCATTATTGTCGTGAATTCTGACGCACTGATGCCTGCCGTCAAACTGATTTTCTCTGATGCGTTTAGCGCGCAAGCTGTGGCCGGCGGTGCCATCGGTACGGTCATCCGCTACGGCGTGGCGCGTGGTGTGTTCTCCAATGAGGCAGGTATGGGTTCTGCGCCGATTGCTGCCGCTGCTGCGAAAACCGACCACCCCGTTCGTCAGGCTTTGGTTTCCATGACCGGTACTTTTTTGGACACCATCGTTGTCTGCTCGATTACCGGTATCGTGTTGGTCATGGGTCTGCTCGGCGCAGGTGGCGAGTTTGTCAAACCTGAATTGAGCGGCGCGGCGCTGACAACCGTCACTTTCCAAAAAATGCTGCCCGGTATCGGCGGCTGGATTGTCACCATCGGCCTGATTTTCTTTGCCTACTCAACCATTCTCGGCTGGTGTTATTACGGCGAGAAATGCGCGGTTTACGTCTTCGGCGAGAAGTTTGCCGGTTTGTACCGCGTTGGTTATGTTTCTTCAGTTATGCTGGGAACCGTGTTGAGCCTTGATTTGGTGTGGCTGGCTTCGGACACATTCAACGGCTTGATGGCATTGCCTAATCTGATTGCGCTTTTGTTGATGGCGAAAGTCATCGTCAATGAAACACGCGACTTCAAACAAAAAATCAAAAACGGCGAATTGCCGCATTAATATCCAAGGCCGTCTGAACCTGAACATTCAGACGGCCCAATGTATATTAAGTTTGTTTTGAAAAAAGTCAGAGGAGGAGAAAAATGAAAGTGCTTGTTTTAGGTGCTGGTGTTGCCGGCGTATCTTCCGCGTGGTATCTGGCAGAGGCAGGGCATGAAGTAACGGTCATCGACCGCGCCGAGGGCGTGGCGATGGAAACCAGTTTTGCCAACGCAGGCCAGCTCTCTTACGGCTATACCACGCCTTGGGCTGCACCCGGTATCCCGACCAAAGCGCTGAAATGGCTGTTTAAAAGCCATCCGCCTTTGCTGTTTCGCCCTGACGGCAGCCTGTATCAAATCGAATGGCTGTGGCAAATGCTGCAAAACTGCACGGCAGCGCGCTATCAAACCAACAAAGAGCGCATGGTCAGGATTTCCGAATACAGCCGAGAAATGTTCCGCCGTTTTGAAGCGCAAACCAGCATGAATTTTGAAGGGCGAAAGAAAGGGACGTTGCAGATTTTCCGTCAGGCTAAAGAAGTCGAAGCGGCAGAACAAGACATTGCCGTTTTGGAACGCTACGGCGTGCCGTACCGCCGTCTGAAACCCGAAGAATGTGCAGAGTTTGAGCCTGCGCTGGCGCGCGTTACCACCAAAATTGCCGGCGGCCTGCACCTGCCTGCGGACGCGACCGGCGACTGCCACCTCTTCACTGAAAACCTATACAAATTGTGTCAAGAAAAGGGCGTACAGTTCCACTTCAACCAAACCATCAGCCGCATCGACCACAATGGGCTGCGCATCAAAGCTGTTGAAACCGAAATAGGGCGGTTTGAAGCAGATGCCGTTGTCTGCGCGCTCGGCTGCTTCAGCAGGACGGTTTTGGCGCAGTTGGATCTCAATCTGCCGATTTATCCCGTTAAAGGCTATTCTTTGACCCTGCCCGTCACAAATTCAGACGGCGCGCCGGTTTCCACCGTTTTAGATGAAAGTTACAAAGTCGCCATCACGCGCTTTGACAACAGAATCCGCGTCGGCGGTATGGCAGAATTGTCGGGATACGAAATCCAACTGCCCGAAAAACGCCGCGAAACCTTGGCTTTGGTCGTCAACGATTTGTTCCCCGAAGGCGGCGATTTGAGCCAGGCATTGTTCTGGAGCGGCCTCAGACCGATGACGCCCGACAGCACGCCGTTAATCGGGCGCACCCGCTTTGACAACCTATTCCTGAATACAGGTCACGGCACTTTGGGCTGGACCATGTCGCTGGGTTCGGCAAAATTAACCGCCGATATTGTGAGCGGCAAAGACACCGAAATCCGCAGCGACGACTTGAGCCTGTCACGCTATCAGGCTTAAGCTGGAAAGCGATAAGGTTTAGCGACATTTTAAACTTAAGGGCCGTCTGAAAAATATTTTTCAGACGGCCTTTTGTTTCAAAATCCGTGTACCTAATCAATAAAATAAATAATAACTATTATCATATGCATTAAAAAGTGTTAGTCTGAACCTGTCCCAGCTTTTAGCGCAGGTTTTCTCATGCCCGATTTTTCGATGTCCAATTTGGCCGTTGCCTTTTCCATCACGCTGGCCGCTGGTTTGTTTACCGTATTAGGCAGCGGCTTGGTGATGTTTTCCAAAACGCCCAATCCGCGCGTGTTGTCGTTTGGTTTGGCATTTGCCGGCGGTGCGATGGTGTATGTCTCCCTGACGGAGATTTTCAGTAAATCCAGTGAGGCGTTCGCTGAAATTTATGATAAAGACCACGCGTTTGCGGCAGCGACCATGGCATTTTTGGCCGGGATGGGCGGCATCGCGCTGATTGACCGCCTGGTGCCGAACCCTCATGAAACCTTAGACGCGCAAGATCCGTCGTTTCAAGAAAGCAAACGCCGCCATATCGCGCGAGTCGGCATGATGGCGGCGTTTGCGATTACTGCGCACAATTTCCCCGAAGGTCTAGCGACGTTTTTTGCTACCTTGGAAAATCCGGCAGTCGGGATGCCTTTGGCGTTGGCGATTGCCATCCATAATATTCCGGAGGGCATTTCCATCGCCGCACCGGTTTATTTTGCCACCCGAAGCCGTAAGAAAACGGTATGGGCGTGTCTGTTATCCGGCTTGGCCGAGCCTTTGGGGGCGGCTTTGGGCTATTTGGTTTTGCAGCCGTTTTTGTCGCCTGCCGTGTTTGGTTCGGTATTTGGCGTGATAGCCGGAGTGATGGTGTTTTTGGCGTTGGACGAGCTGCTGCCGGCCGCCAAACGCTATTCAGACGGCCATGAAACCGTTTACGGCCTGACAACGGGTATGGCGGTGATTGCTGTCAGCTTGGTATTGTTCCATTTTTAAAACCCGTATGCCAAAGGCCGTCTGAAATGATTCAGACGGCCTTTTTGCGTTATAATCCGCACATCAAAAATAACCTTAATTTCACAAAGTTCCATCATGTTAGACAAATACAATCCAGCCGAAATCGAATCCAAACATTATCAAAACTGGGAAGAGCAAGGCTATTTCCAGCCTGATATGGATTTGACGAAACCGTCTTTCTCCATCCAACTGCCGCCGCCCAATGTAACCGGCACGCTGCACATGGGCCATGCCTTCAACCAAACCATCATGGACGGCCTGACCCGCTACTACCGCATGAAAGGCTGCAACACCGCCTGGATTCCCGGCACCGACCATGCGGGCATCGCCACGCAAATCGTGGTCGAGCGTCAGCTTGCCGCGCAAAATGTGTCCCGTCATGACTTGGGCCGCGAAAAATTCTTGGAAAAAGTGTGGGAATGGAAAGAAGTTTCCGGCGGTACGATTACCCAACAAATGCGCCGTGTGGGCTGTTCTGCCGACTGGACGCGCGAGTATTTCACGATGGACGACGTGCGTGCCGAAACCGTAACCGAAGTGTTCGTGCGCCTGTTTGAACAGGGCTTGATTTACCGCGGCAAACGCTTGGTGAACTGGGATCCGGTATTGGGTACCGCAGTGTCAGATTTGGAAGTGGAAAGCGTGGAAGAACAAGGCTCTATGTGGCACATCCGCTATCCGCTGGCGGACAATCCTGCCGAAGCCGTTATCGTGGCGACTACCCGCCCTGAAACACTGCTGGGCGATGTGGCCGTTGCCGTCAATCCAGAAGACGAACGTTATACCCACTTGATCGGCAAAGAATTAATCCTACCGCTGACCGGCCGCACTATCCCCGTGATCGCTGATGAATACGTTGAAAAAGATTTTGGCACAGGTTGCGTGAAAATCACGCCTGCACACGACTTCAATGACTACGAAGTCGGCAAACGCCATGACACACGCCTGATTAATGTATTCGACTTGGAAGCCAAAGTGTTGGCAAACGCCGAAGTGTTCAACTTCAAAGGCGAGGCGCAACCAGGCTTTGCCCTGCCTGAAAAATACGCAGGTTTGGACCGCTTTGCCGCGCGCAAACAAATGGTTGCCGATTTGCAGGAACAAGGATTCTTGGTCGAAATCAAACCGCACACGCTGATGACGCCGAAAGGCGACCGCACAGGCTCAGTGATTGAGCCGATGCTGACCAGCCAATGGTTTGTGGCGATGTCGGATAAACCTAATAATCCAAATAACCTCCGAATGTACGAAGTACATGAAGCAATTCAGGAAGGGATTGAAGGTAGAGAAATCAAATTTTTTGGCAACAAAAACAAGCAACCTAAATGCCCTGAACCGGACAGCGAATTCAAAGGCTTAAGCCTCGCCGACAAAGCCAAAAAAGCCGTCGACAGCGGCGCAGTGCGCTTTATCCCCGAAAACTGGGTCAACACTTACAACCAATGGATGAACAACATCCAAGACTGGTGTATCTCGCGCCAACTGTGGTGGGGCCATCAAATCCCTGCATGGTATGACAACGAAGGCAATGTGTACGTCGCCCGCAATCAGGAAGAAGCCGAAAAACAAGCCGGCAAAACAGGCTTGACCCGCGAAGAAGACGTATTGGACACATGGTTTTCCTCTGCGCTTGTGCCGTTCTCCACATTGGGCTGGCCGTCTGAAACCGACGAACTCAAAGCCTTCCTGCCGTCCAACGTCTTGGTAACCGGCTACGAAATCATCTTCTTCTGGGTGGCACGCATGATTATGATGACCACCCACTTCATCGGCAAAGTACCGTTTAAAGACGTGTATATCCACGGCATCGTGCGCGACCACGAAGGCAAAAAAATGTCCAAATCCGAAGGCAACGTCATCGACCCTGTGGATTTGATCGACGGCATCGACTTGGAAAAACTGCTGGTAAAACGTACCACCGGCCTGCGCAAACCCGAAACCGCGCCGAAAGTGGAAGAAGCCACGAAAAAACTTTTCCCCGAAGGCATTCCGAGCATGGGCGCGGACGCATTGCGCTTCACCATGGCGAGCTACGCCAGCTTGGGCCGCAGCGTCAACTTCGACTTCAAACGCGCCGAAGGCTACCGCAATTTCTGCAATAAATTGTGGAACGCCACCAACTTCGTGTTGATGAACACCGAAGACAAAGACTGCGGTCAAGACGAAATGCAGCCGTTGGCGTTTACCTTTGCCGACCAATGGATTATCGGCAAACTGCAACAAGCCGAAGCCGCCGTTGCCGAAGCCTTTGAAACCTACCGCTTCGACCTTGCCGCACAAACGCTGTACGAATTCGTGTGGAACGAATATTGCGACTGGTACATCGAGCTGGCAAAAGTGCAAATCCAGACCGGCTGCCCGACAACCCAGCGCACCACACGCCGCACCCTCGTGCGCGTACTCGAAACCATCCTGCGCCTGCTGCACCCAATCATGCCGTTCATTACCGAAGAGCTGTGGCAGGTCGTTGCGCCTCTGGCGAATGCCAAAACCGCCGACAGCATCATGTTGGCCGCCTATCCGCAAGCCGATAAAGAACAAATCGTTCAGACGGCCTTCGACAAAATGGCCGCATTGAAAGACTTGGTGGAAGAAGTGCGCAAACTGCGCGGCGAAATGGGTATCGCGCCAAACGTCAAAGCGCCGCTCTTTGTCGAAGGCAGCGCAGAACTCGAAGGCCTGCTCAAATACTTGCCGTCGCTGACCCGACTGACCGAAGCCAAGCTGGTGGACAACCTGCCCGAAGCGGAAGATGCGCCTGTCGCCGTCTGCAACGGCGCGCGCCTGATGCTGAAAGTCGAAATCGACAAAGCCGCCGAAACCGCCCGTTTGAGCAAAGAAGCCGAGAAGCTGCAAAAAGCCTTGGACAAACTCAATGCCAAACTCTCCAAACCTGGCTACACCGAAAAAGCCCCGGCGCATTTGGTGGAAAAAGACAAAGCCGATTTGGCGGAATTGGAAGACAAAATGGCGAAAGTTCAAACTCAGTTAGCTAAGTTGAAAGACTGATTTTGATTTAAACAAGGCCGTCTGAAAACCTGAAACCAGGGTTTTCAGACGGCCTCATTAAAAGGAAATCAAATGATGGACTTCATCGTGCCTATATTGTTCATCGTCGCCATCGTCGTACTTCATATTTATACCTGCTTTACCGAAGCCGTCCACCTCAACAAATGGCGGCCGTGGTTGATTATTCTACTGTTGATTTTGACCGGCACTTGGTTTATCTACTTCGTCAGTCGTACCGCACTGATGAAGTTGGGTGTCCAGCTGGTGCTGATTGCCGGTCTCGTGATTTATATTTCTTGAACGTCCGCCTGCAGTAAAATACTCGCAAAGGCCGTCTGAAAATGCAGCTTCAATGTCGTTGCAACTTTTCAGACGGCCTATTTTAAGAAAGGAAATAGATGAAACTCTTTATTTTGCCGGTGCTTTTATCCGCAACAACTGCTCTGGCTTCTCCGATTGTCGGTACATGGCATTGCGTTGGCTCTGATGAAAACATTCACAGTGATACAAAAGTCGAATATCTTCAGGACGGTAGTTTCCGTGGCGACGCTAAGCTCAAAGTGGACGATGACGGCAATGTCTTGGCATACCATGTTGTCGGTGCAGGTAAATGGCGTTTTGCGAACAATGCCTTAACGCAAAGCCAAATCAAGTACAGTGAAGTTTCACGACTCCACAGCCCTGAAACATTGGCATGGTTGGAAGAATCAGAAGACGGCCAATTCTTGGAAAGCATGATATACACCGGATTGGTCGCGCAGATGGACAAGCCTGGTGAAGATGAAGTGTATCAACTGGATAAAACAGGCAAATTGGTGGCTGAAGACGGGACTTCCCGTGAAGTATGTACGAAAGTGAAGTAAAAAGTGCTTGTAGATCAGATGGGTTTGTCTGATTGATGGCTAGATAACAAAGGCCGTCTGAAACTTAAATTTCAGACGGCCTTTTTCTTTTTCTTAATCCATCAAATTCAATCAAACCAAACAATCTGACTTTCATCCACGCTGATGCGGATTTCCTGTCCGGTTTGCGGTTTGTCCGTATCGTGGTCGGCGTGGGGATACCAAATTAAATCGCCGTATTGCGGATGGGCGAGGGTGAGGCGTATGCCTTCGGCGAGGGGGACGGCTTCGCTGATGCGGACGGCCGTGCCGTTCGGGTCGAATCGGATGGCGTGTTGGGGGATGTAGCGTGTGTCGCTGGTGTTGGCCAAACCGAGCAGCAGGGCGGCTTGGGCGTTGATGGGGCGGCGGATAAGGGTTTCCGGCGTGCCGTGTTGGAGGATGCGGCCTTCGTGCATGATGGCGATGGTGTCGGCCATGGTGCAGGCTTCCTCGGCGGAGTGGGTCACGAGGATGGCGGGGATGTTTTGACTGCGGATGCGTTCGGCGGTCAGGGTGCGCAGGTGGTGGCGCAGGTGGGTGTCGAGGCTGGAGAAGGCTTCATCCAAGAGCAACAGCGACGGACGCGTGATGAGGGCGCGTGCGAGGGCGAGGCGTTGCTGTTCGCCGCCGGAGAGGCTTTCGGGTTTGCGTTGCGCTTCGTGTTCCAAACCGATGTCGCGCAAGGCTTGCATGGATTGTTCTTCGATTTCGGCTTTGGGCAGGCGGCGCATTTTGAGGCCGAAGCCGACGTTGTCGAGGGCGGTTAAATGCGGCAAAAGGGCGTAGTCTTGAAACATCAGCGAGATATTGCGCTTTTCAGACGGCATGTCAGTGATGTTGTCGCCGTTGAGCCAGACTTCGCCGCTGTCGGGACGCACCAGGCCGACGATGGTTTTGAGCAGGGTGGATTTGCCGCAGCCGGAGCGGCCGAGTACGGCTAGGATTTCGCCTGCTTCGACGTTTAGGTTGATGTCTTGGGCAACGGTTTTGCTGCCGAAGCGTTTGTTGATGTTTTTGAGTTGCAACATGGTTTCAGACGGCCTTTAAAAATGGGGTCGGCAACGGATGCTGTCGAGCCATGCGGACAGCGGATGTTTGGGGTCGATCAGGCCGTATCGCCGGCAGGCTTCGATCGTGACCAGCTGGGCATCGTCCATCATGTGTCCGCCCAACATGGCATCGAGCAGGGTGGGGATGTCCATCAGTTCAAAACCGGCGACTTCGCCGTCTTGGTTGGTGGGTTGGAAGCCTTCGGGCAGTACGATGTCGAAGATATACAGGATTTCGTTGTGGACACCACGGTTAACGGGGCGCAAACTATATATTTGGGCAGTCGGTCGGATATGGGGGGTTAACGAAGCGGGAATGCCTGCTTCTTCTTCACCTTCGCGACAGACAGCTTCAGACGGTCTCTCGCCGCTGCTGATGCCGCCGCCGGTCAGATTGTCGAGTTTGTTCGGATCGACGGCTTTGTGCGGACTGCGGCGGCCTATCCAAAAGCGCAAACCGTCTTCTATTTCGACCAATCCGTTCAAATGCACTGCCTGACTCATCAGGCCGAACGGACGGAAGGCGGCGCGTTCGAGTGCGCATAAAGGCTTGCCCGACTGGTCGCAGATGTCGAACTTTTCACCGCGCCAACCTTTGAGCCAACCGCAATCGCGCCATTGTTGCGCCAGCGTTTGCAAACTGTCGCCCATTTCCGGCCAGCTGTCGGTTTCCAAATTCAGGCCGTCTGAAAGGGTTGACTGACTGCCTGTCCAATCTTGCCCGAGGCGTTCGCGCCATAACGGGTTCAGACGGCCTAAAGGCAGGCCGTTGAGATACAGAATGCACCAATCGTCGGATGCGCCATAGCTTGTCTGTGCCCAATCCCACAATGCGTCGTGGATATCGGATGTGAATACTTGTTCAAAACGGAAAGACTGAGACATGGCGCATCCTCCAAAAGAACTAAAGATACGTCGATTTTAGCCGTTTACGGCGAATTTGCAAAACAACCATACCCCTTGAAAACCGCTATAATAGAGTAAATCATCCGAAACGAGCACATCATCATGAGTGAATTGACCGATATCCTTTCCTACAACCAACGTTTCGTTGAATCGGGAGAGTACGAAAAATATTTCACCAACAAATACCCCGGCCGCGAGCTGGCCATTCTTTCCTGCATGGACGCACGCATTATCGAATTGCTGCCCAATGCCTTGGGCTTAAAAAACGGCGATGCCAAGCTCATCAAAAACGCCGGTGCGCTGGTGACCCACCCTTGGGGTTCGGTGATGCGCAGTTTGTTGGTGGCCGTATTTGAACTCAAAGTCAAAGAAATCATGGTCATTGCCCACCACGACTGCGGTATGCGCGGACTACACGCCGAAGAGTTCCTCCAACGCGTACACGACAGCAATATCCCCGACGACCGCATCGAAACCCTGCGCAATGCCGGTATCGATTTGGACGGCTGGCTGACCGGTTTTGACAACGTCGAAGACAGCGTGCGCCATACCGTCGAGCTGATTCGCAAACATCCGCTGATGCCCGACAACATCGCCATCCACGGCCTGGTCATCCACCCGACCACAGGCAAGCTCAACTTGATTGTTGACGGCAGCCTGCCTGCTTCAGACGGCCAAAACATCTAACGCAGACACCACCACGAAATGAAAAACATCGGATTATTCGGCGGCACGTTTGACCCCATCCACAACGGCCACCTCCACATCGCCCGCGCCTTCGCCGACGAAATCGGTTTGGACCTTGTCGTCTTCCTGCCGGCAGGCGACCCGTACCATAAAGACAGCACGTGTACGCCGGCGCAAGAGCGCCTCAATATGGTCGAACTTGCCATCGCCGACGAGCCGAAATTTGCCGCCAGCGACTGCGATATCGTCCGCGACGGCGCAACTTATACGTTTGACACCGTCCAAATCTTCCGCCAGCAGTTTCCCGGCGCGCAACTGTGGTGGCTGATGGGCAGCGACAGCCTGATGCAACTGCACACATGGAAAAAATGGCAAACCCTCGTGCGCCAGACCCATATCGCCATCGCCATGCGCCAAGGCGACAACCTCAACAAAACCCCGCGCGAATTGCACGCATGGCTCGGCGAAGCACTGCAAAACGGCAGCGTCCGCATCCTCAACGCGCCGCTGCACAACACCAGCTCCACCCAA
>ERZ1674242.11-NODE-11-length-13106-cov-2.927439_pt1 | contig 13106 bp, 2 predicted proteins | sample MGYA00581202_ERZ1674242 | MGnify/ENA primary metagenome ERZ1674242 (study PRJEB41354, sample SAMEA4873293) | human saliva metagenome | biome: human-associated habitat [ENVO:00009003]; feature: mouth environment [ENVO:08000002]; material: saliva material... | reverse complement strand
CTAAGCCAACCATGGTACCAAGCGATGCGCCAAAAGCAGACGCTTTGCCAGAGTATCCACTCACTTATACCGACGAAATTCGCGTTGAGAAAATAGCCTTCAACATTGAAGAGCAAACTACGGATGAATTGGTACAAGATGCTCGTCAAATCACAACTCCAGGTGTTGAGGGAGAGCGCACAATCAAGACTCGTGTCTACAGTTCTAACGGTCAAGAGGTTGACCGCCAAGAGTTGTCCAACGAGGAAACACTAGCTCCCGTAACACAAATCGTCAAGGTCGGCACGGCTAAGCCAAACATGGTACCGAACGATCCACCGAAAGCAGACGCACTGCCAGAGTATCCGTTGACTTATACCGACGAAACGCGCGTAGAAAAAATCAACTTTAGCATTCGTGAAGAAGAAACCGATGAGCTTGTTCAAGATGCTCGTCAAATCGCGACTCCGGGTGTTGAAGGTGAGCGCACGATTAAGACTCGTGTCTACAGTTCCAACGGTCAGGAAATCGATCGCCAAGAGTTGTCTAATGAGGAAACTCTAGCTCCCGTAACGCAAGTGGTCAAAGTTGGAACGGCTAAGCCAACTATGGTACCGAATGAAGCACCGAAAGCAGACGCTTTGCCAGAGTATCCGCTAACTTACACTGACGAAACGCGCGTAGAAAAAATCAACTTTAGCATTCGTGAAGAAGAAACGGATGAGCTTGTCCAAGATGCTCGTCAAATCGCAACTCCAGGAGTCCAAGGTGAGCGTACGATTAAGACTCGTGTTTACAGTTCCAATGGTCAGGAAATCGACCGCCAAGAGTTATCTAATGAAGAAACTTTGGCGCCCGTAACACAGATCGTCAAAGTCGGAACTGCTAAACCAAGCATGGTACCAAATGATGCACCGAAAGCAGACGCTTTAGAGGAGTTCGATTTAATTTCACTGCATAATCTCTTGGCAGAATCGGATCAGATTAAAGCTCAGGCCCGTTATTTCAACGATAGCCAGAGCCATCAAGCTAACTATGATGCTGCTTTGACGGCTGGTCAAGCGATTCTGAGCCAATCCCAAGCCAGCCAAGCAGAAGTCAACCAACTGGTGGAACAAATCAATCAAGCCAAGGCTCAATTAAGTGGTCTTGAAGTTGTTAAAACAGCTCTTCAGACTGAGTACGATTTAAATCCAACGGTTAAAACTTCGGTTAAATATAAGAATGCGGATTCAGAAAAGCAGACAGCTTATACTGACGAATTGACCAAGGCAGAGGGAGTTTTGAACAATCAGACTGCTACACAAGTACAGGTCAACCAAGCTCTTGTTAGTCTGACAGCAGCCAAAGAAGCACTAAATGGAGTGCCTAAAGTCAAGCCGACAGTTTCCATTCTAAGTCTGACTGAGAATGCTGATGATAAGTCGGTGACGGTTCAATATAGATTGGAAGATCAGACCCAGTCCTTCCGTTCAGCGACTGCAGAATTGTACCAGGGAGATCAGCTAATTCGCACTCTTCCGATTACCAACTTTGCTGGCAGCTTGAAAATTGGCGACCTAGACTACTATACAGGCTATACTTTGAAAACCAAGTTGACTTATGAACTGGATAATGGCAGTTTTACTGAGTTTGAGACAGACAGTCGTAACTTTGAGTTAGAATACAAGAAGATTGCCTTCCGTGATATTGATTCTGTTGAGTTTTATCATAAAGAAAATGACCAATACAAGCGCTTTGTATCGATGAGCTCTATGCCTACGGATCTGTCTACCTACTTCGTCAAAATCAAGTCAAGCGAATCCAAGGAAATTCTCCTACCAGTTCACAGCATTTCTGAAGCAGAGAAAGATGGCAAGGCAGTCTATAAGGTTAATGTAGCCCTTCCTGAACTCGTCCAAGAAAGTGAGACAGGATACAAGTCTGGGCACGACTTTTACATCAGTAAGGCAGTCCCAAGTCAGCAAAATGTCTACACCAGCTTTGCTGGATTGGTAGACGCTATGAAGCGAAATATGGCAGGAAATTATGTGTTGGGAGCTGATTTGGATGCGAGCGAGGTCAACCTAGCTCCTGCTGATTATGTCTACCTCAAAGGGAACTTCACAGGTAGTCTGACAGGTAGTCAAAATGGTAAGCAATACGCTATTTATAATCTAGCCAAGCCTTTATTTGAAAACATGAAGAACGGGTCTTCTATTACCAATATAGACTTTAAAAATGTGAATATCGTGGGTACCTATGACTCGGCTGCGCTGGCACGCAATGCGGAAAATGCTCGAATCACAGATGTTTCTGTTCAGGGGAAAGTATCGGTAGTAGGCAACGCTTCTAACGTAGCGGGTCTAGTAGTTAATGGAACCAATACGCAAATTACCAATAGTTCCTTTACTGGTACCATCCTATCTAACAATCAACACATCAAAGCTTATAACGTAGGTGGTTTGGTTGCAAGCCTTAAAGGAGAAGAATCTCTTCTTAGCCAAAGTAAAGCAGATGTAACGATTATTAGTGGTGCTCGATCAAATGAACAACGTATTGGTGGTTTGGTTGGACGTCTAGAAAACAATGCTCGAATCACCAAATCTTATGTGACAGGAAAATTATATAATTCAACCACTAACGGTCAAATCGGTGGAGTGGTCGGCTCGAACTACTTCAATGGTTTAGTTGATAATGTTATCAGTAATGTTAGCGGTACAAATGTTTACAGTATTTCTGGGGATCAGGGATACAAAAACGACCGCATTACGCAAGCCTATAAAGTTGCCAAAAGTGAAACCTTGAAAAACGATCAGTTTGTTACTTCTACAATTACTCAAGAAGAAATGGAAGAAAAACTGACTGCTATGGACATAACAACTAGCCTAGATGACACGAATCTAAATATGCGTTTTGTCGACTATGGTGAAGTAAACAATGCTCAATTTGACCGCGGATATTCTTATGCGAATATGGAGAAACTGCTTCCTTTCTACAATAAAGAAACCATTGTTTCGTTTGCGAACAAGATTCCGAAAGAGCATAAGTTGAATAAGGAGTACCTACTGGATGTTGTTCCGATGAAGGGCGACCAGGTTATCACTGATATCCATGGTAATAAAACAGCAATCAATCGTTTGATGCTGCACTACATGGACAATACCATTGACTACCTAGAAATATCTTATCAGGGAGATTTCGTAAATCGAGGTATTGCTGAGTATAGTATCAAGGGGTTAGACCTTCTTTATACTCCAGAAGCCTTTGCATCAGATTATACAAGTGTTCTAAATCAAGTCTTGCCAGAACTGAACAAGGTTGTTCTTGATTCGCCAGCTATGCGTACAGCTCTCGGAGTAACAGCAGACACTTCTTTGGATGAACTATATTTAGACACCGCATTTACGCAGGTGAAAAGCAAACTGTCAGTAGAACTACGAAAAGTTCTGGCTATGGATAAGGCTATCAATACTGAAGGTGAAGTAGTTAAGGATTATCTTGTTAAGAAGATTCTTGCTGATAAAGAAGCTTTCCTATTGGGTCTGACTTACCTTAACCGTTGGTATAATATCAACTATGATAACTTTAATGTTAAGGACTTGTCGGCTTACAAGTTTGATTTCTACGGTAAGAATGATGTTTCGACTTTAGATACAATCATTGCTTTAGGGAAATCAGGACTTGAAAATCTCAAGGCTAAGAACAACTATACAGCGTATGACAATTCGCTCTCTGAAGCAACTGGCAAGCGAGGACTCTTCAATTACCTTGAAGGCTACCGTCAGCTCTTCCTACCATATAAGACTAATAATGAATGGCTCAAAACCAATACAAAGGCCTACATCGTTGAGGCTAAATCGGATGTAGCAGAGGCTAGACAGCTTCAGGATGCAGCCGAGGGCAAGAGCAAGTACTCTGTCGGTGTTTATGACAAGATTACAGCAGATAATTGGGAACACAAGGGCATGCTCCTACCACTCTTGACCATGACTGAAAAAGGTGTCTATGCTATCTCTAATATGTCTACCCTCTCTATGGGGGCTTATGATCGCTATCGTCTGGATGCTAATAACAGAGTGCGCACAGACGCAGAACTAGTTGAATATGTCGAAGACCGTGTTAGAAAGTCAGCTGAATGGCAACGTGATCACTATGATTTCTGGTATAAGATTCTCAGTCCAGAAAGCAAGGACAAGCTCTTCCGTTCTGTTCTGGTTTATGATGGATTCTCATTGGTTGACAAGAATGGTCAAAAATACTGGGCTCCAGCTAATGATAAAAAATCTCTAGCTATGCAGGAGTTCTTCGGACCTGCCGGCAAGTGGTATCCAAGCAAGGGTTATAATGCCTATGCGACAGGAAGTGTAACTCACTTTGATGCTGCTAAATTGTTGGAAGACTATGGTAACTCAGTCTACACGCATGAGATGACCCATAACTCTGACGGTGCTATTTACTTTGAAGGATATGGTCGTCGTGAGGGACTAGGTGCGGAACTCTATGCTCGCGGACTCTTGCAGTCTTCGCCGAGTGCAGATGAACCAACTATTACGCTCAATACTCTCTTCAAGGTGGACAAGGATTCTAAGACCCGTATGCATACCTATAATTTCAAGGAACGTGTTCAAAATGAAGCAGACCTTCAACACTATGTCCATGGTATGTTTGACATGATTTACACCTTGGACTATCTAGAAGGTACTTCTATGCTGAAGCAGAGCGATACTGCCAAGTTACAGTGGTTCAGAAAGATGGAGACTTACTATATTACAGATAAGTATGGTAAGGAGACTCATGCTGGTAACCAGACGCGAAGCTTCACTGCTGAAGAAATCAAGCAATTAAAGACCTTTAACTCTCTCATTGAAAATGATGTGATCACTCGTCGGGAGAATAAGGAAAGCGGAAAATATGGTCGAAATGGCTACCTGAGCCTCAGCCTCTTCTCACCAATCTACTCAGCCTTGAGCAATCCGAAGGGAGCGCCAGGTGACGTCATGTTCCGTCGCACAGCCTATGAATTACTGGCAGCCAAGGGCTACCATGATGGATTTGTCCCTTATGTTTCTGGTCAGTACTCTCAGGAAGCCTTCGATGAAGGCAAGAAAACGTGGGACGGATGGTCTGGAAGAGATGTCGGTCTCGTGACAGACCAGAAAGTCTTGGAAAATGTATTTAAAGGTGAATACACCTCTTGGGCAGCCTTCAAGAAGGCCATGTACAAGGAGCGGATTGATCAGTTGACCAAGTTGAAGCCAATTACCATTGAGTACGAGCTTAAAAATCCAAACAGTACCAAGAAAGTAACCATTCGCTCTTATGCAGAGATGCAGCAGTTGATGGACGCAGCCGTGGCAGAGGATGTACGCAACATTACCAATGCTACTAGCCGTGTCGAAGCTAGCTGGGTCAATCTGCTCAAGAAGAAGATTTACAACGCTTATCTTCGTGAGACAGACGACTTCAGACAGTCTATTTTCAAGAAATAAGGAAACGATTCTGTTTGATTAAAATTTGAAAAATTCCTAGGTTTAAGGCTACCTAGGAATTTTTTCTGTTATTCTCCATGATCTTGTTGTGCATTCAATATCTGATAAGATAAGAATTTTGAAAGCGCAAATGAACTGAAAAGATTAGCATTTTTTTGTGGCTATTATTTATAGCAAATAAATTGAATAATCTAGTAAATTTCGGTAGAATAGAGGGGATTCAAATCATGATGAAGGAAAGATTAGGAATGAAAAGAAATTATTTAGGAAAAAAGCACCAGCGTTTTTCATTGAGAAAAGTTTCGGTTGGTTTGGTTTCTGCTCTGGTAGGCGTTTTCTACCTTTTTAGTGGAGGAGGTTCTCTTGCAAATGTAGCAGCTAGTGAACAGACGCCATCCGTCACAAAACAGATTCACTATAAGTACGTGACAGAGAGTGAGCTCACAGACCAAGAAAAGCAGTTGGTAGTCAAAGAATTGCCACAGTTTTCTGAGGAAACAGATGATACATACTATTTGATTTATCGTCCGACGAGACAGTTGCCTGCAACTGGTCACAGCCAACTCATTAGCTCAATTGCCGCAGGGGCAGGCTTGGTACTCCTAGTCGTAGCGATTAAACTGGGCAGAGATGATCGCAAGAAACTAGCTTCATTCATGCTCTTGACCAGTCTAGGAAGTCAGCTAATTGCGCCAACTTCCTTGGCTTTGACAAATCAAATGCTGGCAGACTATAATCAGGAATTGACTGTACAGATCGGGGAAACATTGCAATCCCCACTTACGATTGAAGGCTACCAATATGTAGGGTATTTGAAATCTCAAAAAGAAGTAAACTCTCCAGTTGATGGCAAGAAAGAGTTGAATCATTCGGCTCCTATTGATACTCCAGTTCAAACTTCAAACGGAAGTCAAGCGCGGGAAGAGTACCGTGCTCAGAAACCAAGTGATGCTCCTGTCTTTGAACAACCAGAGTTAAAGGTTGAAAGTAAAGATACCAGTCGTACAGAGATTATTCCTTTCCAAGTGGAGGAAGTAGAGGCGGCTGATTTGCCGCAAGGTCAAACTGAGGTGATTCAGGCAGGGAAAAATGGTAGTCGTACCATTCTGACCCGCAGCTACATTTTAAATGGTCAGGTTATCCATACAGAGGAGGTTTCCAATCAGGTAACGACTGAGCCGACTTCTGAGATTAGAAAAGTCGGAAGCAAGGTCCCTTCTCCTACAAAACCAAGCCCAGGGGAGTCCGTTAGTGAAAAACCAACAGACGCTCCAATAAATGAAGTTCCAAGCTTAAAGGTTGAAGAAAAAGATGTTACCACGACGGTAGCAGAACCCTACACTCGAGAACGAGTTGAGAGTGATAGCTTGCCAGTTGGCCAGACCAAGATAACCCAAGCTGGTCAAGATGGTGTGCGTACAATCGTCACCCGTCAGTACATGGTAGATGGAAAAGTAGAGAGAAGCCAGGAAATCTCAAACGAAGTGACAACTCCAGCAGTATCAGAAATCGTAACAGTTGGAACAGGCCCTGTTAGCGAGAAACCAACAGACACCCCAATAAATGAAGTTCCAAGCTTAAACGTTGAAGAAAAGGACGTTACCACAACAGTGGCTGAACCCTATCCAACTAAGGAAGTGGAAAGTGCAGACCTGCCTTTGGGGCAAAGGGAAGTTAGCCAAGCTGGTCAAGATGGTGTCCGTACGATTGTGACTCGTCAGTATTTAGTAGATGGAAAAGTCGAAAATACAGAGGAAATCTCTAACACTATCACAAAAGAAGCAGTTCCTCAGATTATCAAAGTCGGTACAAAACCAATTTCTACAAATGCGGATCACGCTCCTGTGGAACCAGAAAAAGGAACCCTCGACCTCGAACCCTTACACCAATTAGTGGAAGAAGCTGAGAGCATCCAGAAAACGCATCAGTATTTCAATGATACCACTGCAGATCAAGAGTCTTATAAACAGGCAGTTGCAAATGCCCAAGCTCTCTTTGAGGCATCTCATGCCAGTCAAGAACAGGTTGATTCCTTGAAAAATGCCCTTGAAACTGCTAAGAATAATCTAGACGGCCAACCTGTTGATAAGAAAACTCTTGGAGTTGAATTTGACATGAAGGATGTGACTCAGTCTACAGTTGCTTACCAGTATGCTGATGAACAAACCAAACTCCGCTATCGCCGTGCTCTAGATCAGGCCAAACTCGTTTTGGACAATCCTTTCGCCAATCAGGCCTTGGTCGATCAAGTTCGGACGAATCTCGAGGCAGCTCGTCAAGCTCTGGATGGAGTCAAGAGAAAACCAACCCTCTCTCTAGTCAGTGTCGAGAAGGAAGAAGACAAACGCCAAGTTTCTCTTAGCTATCACTTGACGGATGCTACAGCTAGCTATCAATCAGCCAAAGCGCAGCTATACAAGGGTGAAACGTTAATCAAGGAAGTCGATCTTGTGGACCTCGCTCAAAAATTGACATTTGATGACTTGGACTACTATACTCCTTATACCCTCAAAACCGTCATGAAATATGACCTAGGTCAAGGGGAACAAACTAGTATAGAGGATCAACGTCCAGTTCAGCTAGATTATAAGAAGGTTGAAATCAAAGACATTGACCGCATCGAACTGTACGGTAAAGATGGTAGTCACTACCGACGTTACCTATCCCTGTCGGAAGTGCCGTCTGATTTGGACAACTACTATGTCCGCATTCAGTCAGACAAGTTCAAGGATATGCTCTTACCAGTTTCTAAGATTACAGATAAGGGCAATGCCTATTCCGTAACGGTATCAGCTAATCAGCTCGTCGAGGGAGAAGGGGATCATTATCGTCCAGATTACTCTTTTGAACTGCCGAAAACGCCTCTTAGTCAAGAAGGTGTCTATACGTCCTTCAAAGCGCTCGTAGAGGCCATGAAGTCAAACCCGACTGGAAACTTCACATTAGGAGCGGATGTTTCAGCAGATGAACTCCAGTTGGAACAGTCTGCGACAAGCTATGTACCAGAAGAATTTTCAGGTAGCCTAACTAGCCGAGTGGATGGCAAAGATTATACCATCTACAACTTGGCAAAACCACTCTTCGCAACCTTGAGAAATGCCACCATCCAGCAACTGACCTTGAAATCGGCTGCAGTGACAGGCAAGGATTCTATAGGGGCCTTGGCTAGCAACGCTCAGAACGCAACGATTACGGATGTTTCTGTAAGTGGTAGTCTATCTGGGAACAAGCATATCGGTGGACTCGTAGGTGTTGCCCAAAACACAAAACTAACCAATGTTGCCTTTAAAGGGTCCATCACCAGCACCCAAGATGGGGGGCAGGAGTACAATATTGGTGGCCTGGTCGGTAATTTCCACGGCAACCAATCACTGGCGCAGAAGAGTCAGGCGGATGTATCTATCCAAGTAACGGGTAGAAACGGAGACCAGCGTGTTGGAGGATTGATCGGTCGTTTGCAAAATGGAGCTAGATTAGAAACTTCTTATGTGACTGGTTCTATCCAAAATGGAGGTCATTCTGGCCAAGTCGGTGGAGCAATCGGGTCTACTTGGAACAATGGACAGGTCCGAAATGTCTTGACCAGTGTCAAGGTTCAAAATGGTCATACGATGACAGGAGATCCCTATCCTGAGGCTTCTGTTCGGGACTCTTATGTTCTTGAAGGGACTACAGCAAATCGAAAAGATGAGCGTTTTGTCCGTTCTATTTCAGAGGCCGATGCGCAAACCAAACGTCAGTCCTTTGGAATCACTTCAAACTTGACGGACCAAGAGCCATTGCAGCAAGCTTACCAGCATCAAACAGACTATAGTCGAGTGAGAGGAGCCCAGGAGTCCAGAAAGCAGGCCTACGAAAATGTAGAAAAACTATTACCATTCTACAACAAAGACTTCATCGTTCATATAGCCAACCAATTAGCTGAAGATGATAAACTCAACAAAGTAGCCCTGCTAGATGTGGTTCCGATGAAAGATGAGACACTGATAACGGATGTCAACAGCCATAAGGGTGAAATCAATAGACTGATGTTGCATTATGCAGATAAGACGATCGCTTATCTTGATCTGACCTACAAGGGTGATTTTGCCAATGGCCAGATTGCAGAATATAGCATTGCTGATAAGAATTTACTCTATACGCCAGAAGTCTTCCTATCTGACTACCAGTCTATTAAAGAGAGTGTCTTGGATGAACTCAAATCTGTGACCTATGACTCGGCTGCAGTGCGTAAAGTATTAGGGATTGGTGAAACAGCTTCCTTAGATGATCTTTATCTGGAAAAAGCCTTTGAACAAATCAAAGCTGAACTAGGTCAGGAGCTCCTCAAGGTACTTTCAGTTGACAAGTCGATCAACACCCTAGGCCCTGCCGTAGCGGATGCGATTAGCCAAAAAATTCTGAAGAACAAAGAGGCCTTCCTGCTTGGTCTGACCTATCTCAACCGATGGTACAATGTCAACTATGGAACTTTCAATACCAAAGATCTTAATGCCTATAAGTTTGATTTCTTTGGCAATCAAGCAGCTTCGACACTGGATACTATCATCGCTCTCGGGAACTCTGGAATGGGCAATCTTCGAGCCCAAAACAACTTCAATGCCTACCGACAATCTCTAGCCAAGGAAAAAGGCAAAGGAGACCTCTTTGCTTACTTAGAAAGTCTGCGTGAACTCTTCTTGCCACACAAAACCAACAGTGAATGGTTCAAGGAAAATACTAAGGCTTATATCGTAGAGGCTCGTTCAAGTCTGTCAGAAATTCAGGCTAAGCAGGACAATGCGGATCGTAAGAGTAAGTATACAATCAAGGTCTACGACAGACTGACTCAGGGAGATTGGGGCTTCAAGCAAATGGTCCTCCAACTTCTGACCTTACCTGAAAGAGATGTCTATATCATCAGCAATATGTCGACTATTGCCTTTGGTAGCTTTGGAGGCTACAGGAAAGAAGGTGGTAGAGTTCTCTCAGGCGAGGAACTCCATCGACACGTTGAAAAACTTGTGGATCAATCAGCTGAATGGCAACGAAACCACTATGACATGTGGTACAACATTTTAAGTCCAAACAGGAAAGACACTCTATTCAGACGGGTGATCGTTACAGACGGTTTCTTTCTTTATAATGATAAAGGCCAGCAATATTGGGCTCCTCGTAATGATAAGACCTCTGTTGCTATGTATAATTTCTTTGGCCCTGCTGGCAAGTATCACGGAGACAATGGACTAGGAGCCTTTGCAAATGGTTATGAAGTCTTCTATGTCTATGACCAGATGCTGGGAGCTTCTGGAACCATGGTCTATACCCATGAAATGACCCACAACTCGGATGGTTCTATCTATTTTGAAGGACATGGTCGTCGTGAGGGTGAAGGACCTGAGAGTTTTGCTACAGGGATGTTAGAGTCTGTAACCAATGTTAGCGAAAAAGGTCTCGTACTTAATAGCTTCTATCAAGGAGATAAAGATTCGACCACACGTTACCATACCTATGATCCTGTTGCTCGATTCTCCTCAGCAGATGCTCTTCGCGACTACATGCATGGAGTTTTTGACGTACTGAACCTTCTGGATTATGTAGAAGGGGATATTGTTACTGGAGTTCTAACTGATCAACAGAAAATGAAATGGTACCGTAAGGCTGAAAATTATAACTTTGAAAAAACTTCTTATGGTAAACAAGCTCACGCTGATGATCGAATTGTCCCTATAACTGCCGAAGAAGCAGCCAAACTAAAATCTGTTGATGATTTGGTTGATCATAATATCATTGGTCGTCGCGATGGTTGGGATAGAGCTAACTTTGGACGAAATGGCTACTATGTCATCAATATGTTTGCTTCCTTCTATGCAGCTCTGGACAATCCAACTGGTGCACCTGGGGGACTTATGTTCCGCCGTAGAGCTTATGAATTGCTCGGAGACAAGGGTTACCAACAAGGATTTGTCCCATATGTATCTGGCCAATACGCTGGCCAAGCGCTTAAAGAAGGTCATAAGACCTACTCAATCTGGAACAGAGGAGATGTCGGAGTAGTTGGAGATGATTTGGTTTTCAAAAATCTCTATGGTAGCCAGTATGAATCATGGAAGGATTTGAAGAAAGCCATGTTGAATGAGCGATACAACAAGGCTCAAAACTTCCTTCGCCCTATCACTATCGAGTTTGAAGCAGGAAAACTAGATAGCAAACGACAAATTACGATTTCTTCTTATGAGGAATTACAAGATTATATGTACTTAGCAGTACTAGCGGATGCCTCAGCTAAGAACATTGATCGTGCCTTATCAGACAGCTCTAAGAGCAGTGTCGCCCAACTCAAGTATCGTATTTTCAACGCTTATCTACGTGCCACAGACGACTTCAGACAGTCCATCTTTGAAAGATAGACACGAAAAAAGAAGATCCAAGTGATCTTCTTTTTTAGGTGAATGGCTTGCTTAGTACAAAAACGAATGAATTTACAAATAAATTGATACAGGACATATTTCTTACTCTAAATATCTGGAGAGAAATTGGAAAACATTCATCATCTAGTATACTCGTTTCGAAATTTCTTTTGTTTTTCATGAAAATATGATAAAATGATAGTTGTAAAATTTTTTTAAGGAGATTCGGATGAAAACAAAAGCACTTGCTCGCGTAAATGCGATTTTTGGTCTTATTTCAGGTATCGTCTTGCTGTTGGCACCTCTTGTTATGTTTATGATAGCTGTCGGGGCTGCTGCAGCGACGGAGGACTCTGATGCAACAGTTGGTATATTGACGATTTTTTCAATCATTTTGGCATTGGTAAAAATTGCTGTCTTGGTTTTAGGAATTGTGTCTATTGTCTATTACAAGGACGATGAGCGTGTGACCCCTGCACCGTCTGTTTTGTTTATCGTGGGTGGTTCTGTTGGATTGATCCCATTCTTGGGCTGGGTAGGAGGAATTCTGACAATCATTGGTGGATCCCTCTATTTTGGACTTTTGAAAAAGTTCGAGATTCAAGAATAATGACTTTTTGTTAGGAATATTTTCAAATAAGAGAAGGCGCTTAGCCTTCTTTTTTTGTCATCAACGACGGATAAATTTTACAAGATAAATAAGCTTTGACATTCGTGAAATCTAAAGCATTTATTGGAGACAAGGAAGTATTTTTATAGTATAATGGTGGATGTGAAATACCTATATCAAAATATAATGCTAGTTATTTTCTTGATAGAAGGTAAAAGTTGAGAGGATTTAAAATGAAAAAGTTTTTTGGAGAGAAGCAGCATCGTTTTTCCTTACGAAAGTTAGCGATTGGTCTTGTGTCTGCTTCAATTTCTAGTTTATTTTTTGTGTCTATTGCTAGCGGTGGGACCGTATTTGCTCAAGAAAATGTATCTGTTCACTACAAATACGTGACGGATACAGAACTGAGTAGTCATGAGAAGGACTTGATTGTAAAGGATTTTCCTAATATTGCTGAAGATAGTGAGAGTACCTATTATCTAGTCTACCGTATGGATGAGAAAGCCCAACTAGGTCTGTTGCCTAATACCGGTGAGCACAATAATCTGGTTACCGTCCTTACTGGTGGAGCCCTCGCTTCGATTGGACTCCTCATTTTTGCTGTTTCGAGAAAGAAAGGCAATAAGAAAGCATTGTTGAAGGTTGTTTTGATAACAG
>ERZ1674242.10-NODE-10-length-13138-cov-3.173737_pt1 | contig 13138 bp, 4 predicted proteins | sample MGYA00581202_ERZ1674242 | MGnify/ENA primary metagenome ERZ1674242 (study PRJEB41354, sample SAMEA4873293) | human saliva metagenome | biome: human-associated habitat [ENVO:00009003]; feature: mouth environment [ENVO:08000002]; material: saliva material... | reverse complement strand
ATCCAAACTCCTGCCAAACACCATCCAACTCTACCTGAACATGGAAAGCAGCGATGCGTTGCCCCAACTTCAAATCTTCTCTTAACTCAATCACATCAAAAGTTTTAAGTGCCCCTAAATCGAGCTCTAATTGGATTGGCAACTCTGCATCACTTGCCCATGAACTGGTCTCTAGCCCATCTGTCAGATGATGACAGGCAAAGTCTGCGGAGAGAGTAGGACCAGATACCTCAGCTCCCAGAGCCAAATCTTCTTTATAGAGCTCATTGCGATAGGCCGCAAATTCATAGAGGCGTTCAATATCCTTTGCATCAAATAGCCCAGCTTGATTCGGCGGAATATTGAGCAAGAGTGGAGTTCCCCGACCCACCGAGTGAAAGTAGATTTCGACCAACTCCTCAAGAGACTTAGGATCCTGGTCCTCATGGTAAAACCAACCTGGCCGAATAGAGACATCTGCCTCTCCGATTGAAAAAATCGTACCTGAGGGATCTCCATGCTGAAGATAGTCCAACTCTGCTTCTGTTCCTAGTTTGTCAGGATTCACCTTTTGCCATAGAGGATCACCTGCATACCCTCGTTCATTGCCAATCCAGCGGATACTGGTGCCTTCTGTTGAAAAAATCAAGCAATCGCCCTGCAGTTCACGAATGATTTCAAACCATTTTTCAAATTCATAATTGACCTTTTGAGCGCCCTCTCCTCTGGCACCATCCATCCAGACCTCAGCAAATTTCCCTGCATTACCATAGGCAGGATTTGATAAGATTTCCTTCAGCTGAGCCAGATAATAGGCATTATAGTCCGCTTCTCGGTCCACATGATAGAGGGGGCTGTGGGCATCCCACGGCGATAGGTAGACCCCCATATCCATATCAAACTCTGTGGCAGCTTGGGATACTTCAAGGAGCAAGTCCCCCTCTCCATTCCTCCAAGGACTGGCTTTAACCGAATAATCCGTATAAGCCGTCGGATAAAGGATAAAGCCATCGTGATGCTTGACCACCAAAATCAACTTCTGAAAGCCCGTCTCCTTGAGCACACGCACCCACTCACACGCGTCTAACTGTGTCGGGTTAAAGCGTTCAGGATCCTCCTGACCTGTCCCCCATTCCTGATCATAAAAGGTATTGGGGCCAAAATGGATAAAGGCTGCTAGTTCATCCTCTAAATAAGCTAGCTGGGCCTGACTAGGCAAGGGGCCATGCGGTTTTATTTCTCTTACCATACTACTTCCTATCTACATTTTTCTTTACTTTTTTGGCATGTACTTGCAATTCTGTTAAGGCTAGGGGACTGGTCAAGCCTTCAAATCGAAGACGAAGGGCATAAGTCTCCACCTTGTCAAATTCAAAACGAAGCTCCTCATCCTTGTCGCTTGAAACTTTTCGGATAGCTGATACAGGGCGCCAATTCTCCTCTTGCTTGAGCAGTGAATCCTTATCCAAATGATTTGGAGTCCGAGGCAAGGCAGGCTCATTCCCTATGTAATAATCAATAAAAGTCGGCTCAACAGCCACGTATTCTTGATTCTCAACATAATACAAGGTCACGTTATCCACAAATCGCGGTTTCAAAATCCCTGCATCTCCAAAAAGAATGCCCACGCTGGCTTGCTCTGACTTGGCAATCCAAGTATTGGCTGTCGATTTCTTCCTAGTAATGACCTTGTCATTGAGGTAAGAGGCTGGGTGATTCGGTTCTGAGTGGGAAGCAAAGACCAGAGGCAGGTTAGATCCTGTCCACTGATTGGAAATAACTTCCCCATCTACACTGACATCTGTCACATGAATGGTGACTGTTGCTGACAACTCACAGCCCGCTACTTGTCCTGTGAGCACACTTTCTCCTACCTGAGCATAGACTTGAGGTTCGAGTTCATCCCAAGTCACCTTGGCCGTATCTCGTCTGCCATCTGATAAGACTAACTTGACTCGGTCTGGTAAATGTGGGACTTCCTTGACAAGCGTCCAGACCCTTTCAGGATTAATAGCACAAATCCCTTGAACACAAATCTGAGCAGAAGCCTTTATATCCAGCCCCTCAAGATGACCAGATACCGTAAATTCATGAAAGCTTGCCATATCTTCTTCGGATATTACCTCCCAAACAACCTTGACTCGTTTTGCACCCCCGAGCTCATAGTCCACCAAAACTAAAGATGGCAGCTGTGGATAAGTTCCCTTAGCTGTATACAAGCGAAGTGTCGTACAGAAACTGCCTGCCCTAGTGAGGTATTTTCTGCGACCTGCAGGTGCATTTGATAGGTCTTCCCTTGATAAATAGCACTGATAACCAAGTCGCCTGCAAACAAGCAATGAAGCACTCCCTGCTTGATAATGGCGTGGGCACTACCACTCGTCTCCCAAATCACTTCACTATTCCCCACCTTGTTCACAGGGTTATCCACAGTTTGTGGATAAAGTCCAATAGCTGGGGAATCCCCTTCTTGTAATCCTGCCTGCTTGTCCACTCGAATCTCAAATAAGCGCCGATTTTTCACTGGCTGGCAAGCCAAAGCCTCTCCCACTAGGAAATCAAAACTTGCTGGCTCTAGACCTCTGGCACTGGCCTTTACTCTCACTTGACCTACCTGCTCCAAGCTCTGAACCAAAAGTACACCTCTGCCATGAAAGGCTTTCCGCTTAAACCGACCATTTTTCTGGGCTTGGTAACGTTCACGACTAGCCTGCCTACCATTATCCACACCTACAATACGAGCAGGGCCTTCAATTTTAAAATGAAGCTGATTGGAAGCACTCGGTACCCAATTTCCATCCTTGTCCAATACATCAAAATAGAGATAAAGGAGGTCTTGCCCATCTGGCTCCAGTTTTGTTTTCTCGGCATGTAACCCGATTTTGGCTGGCTTACCTGCAGTCACCACCCTATCTTCTGCCACAAGCTGACCTTGATAATCATAGGCTACAGCATGCAATTCTCCTGGTTGATAAGCCAAACGCCATTCGAGATAAAGTTGTTCAGAACTTGCTCCCTCTTGGTATTTTCTACCATCTGAAGTCCATTTTTCCTGAAAATTCTTTCTGCCTTGGGATTTTCCATTGAGAAATAGCTCTACTGAACCAGCATTTGAATACACTCGAACAGGGATATCCCCACACTTATCCACAACTTGTTGATAACTCTTGTGGATTTCCCAATTCCAGTGGGGTAAGATATGAACCATGGGATGCTGATCTAGGTCCAACCACTGACTTTGATAGAGATAATAGTCATTTTTAGGAATCCCTGCCGTATCCACGATCCCAAAATAGGAACTCTTTACAGGCGTATCATTTTGATTGTGCCAAGGAGTTGGCTCACCGATATAGTCCACTCCTGTCCAGATAAACTGACCTGCATAGTCCAGCCGATTCCTATCTGCTATCCAAGAAGTTGTCGCTGTCTTCCCCCAAGGAACCCGATCATTGCCATAGTCTGACTGTTCAAAATTCCGCACGCGGCGATTATCCCCAACCCATTCCTTATCTGGGCGAAAATAGCTGTCACGCGTCCGTGTAGCCGATGAGGTTTCAGACCCATAAAGACGCCATTTGGGATGTCTTTTGCGAATCCCGTCAATATTGTCTTCTGAGTAATTCAAACCCACCACATCCAGCAAATCAGCAATCTTTTCATGACCTCCAGAACCATTGCCAAAGCGGAATTGATCCATTCCCATAGTCACAAAACGACTATCATCCACCTCCTTTACCCTTCCTAGCAAGCGTTTGATAGTCTTCAATGAATGAGCATCGCCATTTGCTTCGCTGACTTCATTTCCCAAGGACCACATAAAAATCGCTGGATTGTTGTTGCCACGCTCAATCATAGTGCGCAAATCGTAATCTGACCAGAAATCGCCTGCTTTCGCTTCTGGATGAGTCGCTTCTTCCTCAAAAAAGCGACCATAATCATATTCTTTCTTGCCCCCATACCAGGTATCAAAGGCTTCTTCTTGGATAAGTAAGCCCATTTTGGCAGCCACATCTAGCAAGATGCTACTGGCTGGATTATGGGTGATTCGGATCGCATTGACCCCCATTTCCTTCATCTGGCGCAATCGTCTCTCAGCAGCTGATCTGTTTTCCACAGCTCCCAGCGCTCCGTAATCATGATGCAGACAAACCCCGTGAATCTTCAACCAGCGACCATTTAGAAAGAAACCCTTATCCGTTTGCCAATCCATATAGCGGTAACCAAAGTTCTCCTCTTCTTCATCAACTAAGATGCCATTTTTGTAAAGGCGAGTCTTCAATTGGTAAAGGTGAGGATGATCAATATCCCAAAGCAAAGGTTGGAAAATTGATATGGCTTGTTTGAGATGATGTTTTTCCTCAGACTCAATCATTACATAATCAGTCGCCTGCCAGTCTGACAGCTGTTGGCCATCATACCAGATACTCTGCTCCAAATACACCGACACGGACTGAGGCCCATCATTTGAAACCTTACTTGTAAGCTGAGTTTCCACCCATTCATCTCTTTGTTCCTTTAGCTTGGGACTTTCTATCTTAATCCCATATAAATCCAGATGCACCGAATCTGTAATCAATAATTTTACTTCTCGGTAAATACCGCTACCAGAGTACCAACGACTGCTAGGTTGCTGATTTTCCACAAAAACCGCAAGCTGGTTGGCCGTCCCATCATTTCTTAGATAAGGCGTGATATCATAAGAAAAGGGTGTATAGCCATTGGGATAATAGCCCAGCACTTGCCCGTTGATATAGACTTGGGCATTCATGTAAACCCCGTCAAAGAGCAAACGCACCGATACAAGACTGGCATCTTCTTCCAAGTAAAACTGAGTCCGGTACCAAGCCTGACCCCCATTTAACTGACCACCCTCATTTTGCGCTGGCGAATACTGGTCAAAATCATTGTAAATACTCCAGTCATGTGGCACTTGAATAGCCTGCCAATTTTCCCTCTGAAAATCCGACGCCAAGGCTTCTTCTTTCCCCACCTCCTGACTAAAAAACCAGTGATGCCGTAAAACTTCTTCTCTTCTCATACAAGCATTCCTCTTTAAACGAATCGATATACTTGACTATAGCACAAAACAAAAGCGCTTTCAAGACTTCCTCCATCACTCCCTAAATACTCAGAAAAGATTCTATAATTTGTGGAAAAGTCTGAAAATCACTCCATGTTCATACAAACTATCATTTGCAATAAACAATACAAACCTCAAAAAAGACCAAAAAACACCCCTCTGAATGTTCATTCCAGAGAGATGTTCCTTTTGTCTTAGCTATTGTAAATCGATTGTCTAAAGTCATCTGAATCTTTGAGATAAGCTTTATAAATCGCTTTTTTCAGTTTTTGCACTGGTGTTTCTATAAACTCAAACTTTTTAGCCGTGGTATTTCCTGCTTTTATCTGGGCTAGTTCAGCTAAAACAGCTTCGTTCATTAGTGATTGTAGTTTTTCTTTACTTGCAATTACTTCTGATTGTCCGTTGTAATTTATCGTAATAGATTTCAGGCTATCTAATTTTGCAACACGTTCATTAATTTGATCTTTTTTGAACTCCGCATATGTTTTTCCTAGAATTTTTTCAAAAATATACTTATCAGATAATGGTTTTCCTGCCGCTTCAGCTTGGTTTTTATATTGATTTGACACATAAGGAACAAATCCTTCATAGTAGCCCAAAGTAGCCATCAATTCAAAGGCTTGTTTTCTAAAGGTGATATCCCCACTCATACCAGAGTCATTTTGACTAACACCATAAATGGTATCAAACATGTCAACAGTATAGTAACCATTTGCTGTAATTTTTCCTTTATCTGAAAAACCAGCAATGATATAACGATTGACCAGGATATGATTGTCAATCAAACTATCAATATCTGTCAATTTTTTGGCATCTTCTAAGGTCAGAGCTTGAATCTCCTCACTCTTATGAGTTGGTTTAACTGCTGTATTACGGTAATCTACCCAAGTTCTAGGACCTGTTGAAGTGATTGGCGTTATTTTTTTGAAATAACTCATCTTGTCTTCTGCAGATAAGTTTCTACTTGCCTCTGCTTCTAGATAATCTAGAGTATAAAGAACATCAAAACTTCCCTTCATATAAGATTTCAAATCTTCTGCCGTTTTAAATCGATCAGGTGTTTTATTGTAAAATCCATTCTTATCACTCTCATCATATACAAAGTTGAGATTGAAATAAGTATCCTTTTCTGGATTATAGGAGTTTTCAAAAATACCACGCGCATAAAACTCTGCTCCTGTACCATCTCGACGACCGTGATTATTAAACAAGACCGTTCTATCTAGTAAGTGCGTCATTTCATGAGAATAAGTAGCTGAACCTCTATCATCCAGAACCCTATCTATAAAGTAACGGACACCTAATCCATTGGCCTCAGCTCCCACCTTAATTACTGGAGAATAGTAATTCATAGGAGTCATAAATTGGTCGACCCCCTTATCAGCTCCATTACCAGCAGCTGATGACCAAGTGCTATCAATCTGGTCATTCGGATTACTTGTATATTTCTTCATCGTATCAATAATCAAGCGATTTGTCAGTAACTTATCACGATTTTCTGGTTTTGTTATACGATAAAGAGTATCAACATAGTTGGCTTGCTGTACAGCTGCTTTCTCAATTAAAGACTTGACTCTAGCAAGCTCAGTCTGGTACTTAGTTGGATTAGACTGGGCAAGAGAAGTATCTATATAGGAACCAATATTACCATAGGTAATCGTCGCCATATTACTAATCACATAAACACTTGGTTCTTTCACATTCAAAAGGCCCAAAATAGCAGCCATATTAGCCTCTTGTTTACGAGGATCCTTTTCCCCAGCTATCAACTTGCTATATAGCCCGACATGCGCTGAAGGATTTTCCTTAGATGGTTTTTCAACAATCATAGCTTGGCTAGATTTTTTAAGCCAAGTATCCGCATCATCTGACGTAAAGAGTTGGCGATTGCTGTCTAAAAATTCCTTCAAGCTAGCCTTACCTGTAATGGTAGATAAATACTTTGTAAATGTTTGAGGACTATTGGTCAACTTCATCTCTTCATAAGACATGGATCCTAATTTCTTCAAACTATCTAAGGCTGTCATTGTCTTATTACCAAATGAACTTGGATTAAAGGCCAGAATATCACGAATATTCGTGTCCCCAAATTGAATATTATAAAAACGATTGATATAAGACAGTCCCAACAAGATCTGCTCTTTGTATTGCTCCAGCTCTTGTTTGACCTTGCTGCGATTTTCAGGGGTATCTCCTATAATTCCTAATGTATGCGAGGCAATCTTTTTGAAACTTGACTCAGCTTGCGTCTTCGTCTGATCAAAGCTTTCTTGAATTGACAGTTTTTGAAGATACTCTGTGCGCAACATATCTTTGACCTCTTGGTCAGTGATATTTGGGTGTGTTTTTCTGAGCGCAATTCTCTTTGTTATAATATCTCGAGGATCATAGACAGGCTCCAACTGTTCTTTTAGTTTACTGTCATGTAAGAAGTCTACTGATCTCGCGCTTGTGGTAAGAGCAGACACATCCACAGCATCTTCTCTCTCACTATTAGCCGGAAGTAAGTGTGGTTTATCCTCCTGACTACCAACTAAAACAACTCTCAGTTTCATTGGTTTTGTTATTTGACTCACTTCTTGAGGATTAACCAATTCACCAGTTTGTTCATTGATAGCGTATGTTCTGGTAAGTGTATTCTCACCAACTTCTCCTTCAGATGCTACCTTTTCTATATTTTTAGCAAGTGAAGAATCCTCTCTTCGCTCCTCAGTAACAGCAATCGGTTGTATTACTTTTTCCACATTACCAACTTGAATCACTTTATCGACTGCTGAATTTACTTGTCTAGTAGTGTCAGATACCGTCACCTGACCTGTTGCCTTATCTAGTTGATAAGTCGTCCTAGTTTCCACCGAACCATCATGCCCTGCAACCGCTACTTCCTGTCGTCTGAACTCCAAAGCAGGATTCACCTGGTAAATCGTTTTATGAGATAGGACAGTAGTTTCAACACTCGGTTTAGTTCCAACTTCTACGACTTGATCAACTTTGTTAGCTACTATTTTGACAGTTTTACTCTCAGAAATATTTCCACTTGCTTGATCTTTAGTATAGGTAGTAGTAACTTGTTCTTGTCCCTCAACACCCGGAATTCTTACTCTTGTAACGCCATGGTCTAGCGCTTCATTCTTTTCATAAATTGTTTCATAAGGAACAGCTTTTGTCTCTACTTTGGTCTGAGGAAGTTGAGTGTCTTCTTTATACTCTGGGAGAGCCTCCTGTATCTCAGGCTCACCGGAAACACCGCCCTCATAAGAGGGAAGAGACGGCTCTACTAATGATTCACCGGTGACACCGCCCTCATATGACGGAAGAGACGGCTCTACCAAGGATTCACCGGAAACACCGCCCTCATATGACGGAAGAGACGGCTCTACCAAGGATGCACCAGAAACACCGCTCTCATAAGAGGGGAGAGACGGTTCTACCAAGGATTCACCGGAAACACCGCCCTCATATGACGGAAGGGGGGGCTCTACCAAGGACTCACCGGAAACACCGCCCTCATAAGAGGGAAGGGGGGGCTCTACCAACGATTCATCGGAAACACCGCCCTCATATGACGGAAGAGGTGGTTGGACTTCCGAGGCTGTGCTTATGCCATTCTCTTGAGGTTCCTTCTCTTTTGTCCCGACCAGAATCACCTGAGTAACTGGTTCACGAAGCACTTCTCTCCCTACTTCATTTCGCGTAACAATACCATCGACAACCCTTACTTCTGTTAAGATTCGTTCTTGTCCCTTGGCACCTTCTATAGAAATTCTTTTTTCTCCCTTAGCCAGAGTTGGGTCAGACTGCAATTGAGTTTCAAACTCTATCTCCCCTACCCTAACTTCCAGTTCTGGCTTGTCTTCAATAACAGTTTTAATTCCTTCATCCGGTACTTTTTTAGACTCAATACTCATACTTTTTTCAGGAGATGGATTTAAAACGGGCTCAACTGCGTAAGATGGTTGAGAAGATTGCACAAGATCTTTAGTCGAGCTAAAATGAGATGTAGTCTGTGTTACAATCTTCTTAGATTGAGGTTCTGAACTGTCCTCCTTTTGAGATAATGCTGGCGACTCTACCTTATCAGCAGAAAGTTCCTTGCTAGCACTATCTCTTACCAAATAATATCCCGTAAATTCATATCCTTGAACTCTTTCAGGACTTGGTAGAAACTGATCTTCTACTCTCTTAACAAGGGCTGGTTGCAATTCTACCAGATTTTCAATAGCAGAGATGGATACTCCCCATCCACCAACAGCAAAGGCTGTCACAAGGAAGTAAGACGCTCCCTTTTTTCTCTTGATTAAAGTGAAGGAAAGCAATAATAATCCTGCTCCCAAGATAAACATCCCATCATTAGAAAACAGACCTGTTTCTGGTAATCTTGTAGCCAATTTTCGATAGACAAAATAGTATTCTTTCCCCTCTTTTACCTCAATCTTATTTTCTTCAAACCATTGCAACTCCGATTTCAACTTTTCAGGTAACTCCTGCTCATCCAAATAATGACTTGAAATTAGTGTTGAAGTCGTTTCTGTAGCCTGTACGGGTTGAGCCCCCATACCAGCAAAAAATAAACTCGTTCCTAGCAAGACCGAACAAGCTCCTATTGTATATTTTCTCAAAGAAAAACGCTGCTTTCTCTCAAATTGAAATTCTTTCATTCCATATCCTATCATTCATTATTACTGTATAGTTAGTATATCAGAAATAATTTGTATTCACAAATCTTTCTAGTTATTCCCTTATCATTCCAAATTAAGGGAAATAACATACAATAATTTTAGTTAAATGTATATCAATGTTCTTTGCTTTTCTTAACAAATGCAATACAAAAAGAGCCTGTTGCCAAGCTCTTTATACTCAATGAAAATCAAAGAGCAAACTAGGAAACTAGCCGCAGGTTGCTCAAAACACCGTTTTGAGATAATAGATAAGACTGACGAAGCCAGTTACATATATCTACGGCAAGGCGACGCTGACGTGGTTTGAAGAGATTTTCGAAGAGTATTAGTCTATTATTTCTTCTCAGCGCGAAGGGCTGACAAGATTTGTGTACGGATATCATCCACACCATTTGGCGTATTTGGTAGAAAGATGGTTTGATTTCCTTTAGAGGCAAAGGTATTCAAGGTATCCAAGTACTGGTTAGTCAAGAGGATGGACATGATTTGTTCTTCTGTCATGCCAACATTGGCTTCCTTGAGTTCTGTGATAGACTCTGCCAATCCATCCACAATCGCCTTACGTTGTTGGGCAATCCCCACACCATGGAGGCGGTCTTTTTCTGCTTCGGCTTCAGCTGCAGTGACGATTTTAATCTTGTCGGCTTCCGCCAATTCTTGCGCTGCAACCCGCTTACGTTGCGCCGCATTGATTTCATTCATGGATTGCTTGACTTCTGCATCTGGTTCGACCTTAGTAATCAAGGTTTTCACAATAATATAACCGTAAGTAGTCATTTCTTCCGCCACTTGGTGTTGAACTTCGAGGGCAATCTCATCTTTTTTCTCAAACAATTCATCTAAGGTTAATTTGGGAACAGAAGAGCGAAGAGCATCTTCGATATAAGATTTAATCTGAGATTCTGGACGCATGAGTTTATAGTAGGCATCTGTCACGCTCTGCTCATTGACACGGTACTGAGTCGCCACATTCATCATAACGAACACATTATCCTTGGTCTTAGTCTCAACCACAATATCACTTTGCAACAAGCGCAACTGAATCCGCGCTGCAATCGAGTCAATTCCAAAAGGCAAGCGAATATGAATACCGCTATTGGCAACCTTTTGGTATTTCCCAAAGCGTTCAATAATCGCCACCGACTGCTGACGAACCACATAAACCGTACTCAGTGTGACTATCAGCAATAGGAGCACACAAACAATCAGAAAAATCATGAAAAATATTGCCATAATGGAACCTCCACAAGTATTTTTCTAGTATTATAGCACATTTAAAGAAGGCTGTACCGTTTTTACTGCGATTTTTCCTGAAATGTCAATAATTAGAGGTGAAACTACATTTCAAGTTAGTAATCGCTTTTTTTTCATTACATTATCTTCTATAGAATCTTCATCCATAGTCAGAGAATAACTTGCCTTAACTTTTCCCTCGTGCTATACTATTTATTGAAATGAATGAATAGGAGATATTTCATGAAAACAGCAAAAACTACTGTTACAATCCTTTCTGCACTTGCTTCTGTCGTCTTATTGGCTAGTTGTGCAACAAAGTCTACAGAAACACAGACAAGCAATAATAGCTCATCTGATAATCAGATTACATTGACATATGACCAACTACGGTCAAGAGAAAATACTATGTCAACCCTTTGGTATCAAAAATCAGCTGAAACTAAAGCTTTATACATACAGGGTTATAACGTTGCAACAAATCACCTAAAGGAATTGCTCAAAACAGAATCAGACAAACCTTACTCCATCGTTTTAGACTTGGATGAAACTGTCCTAGATAATAGCCCTTATCAAGTACAAAATGTCAAAGACGGTACAGCATTCACACCCGAAAATTGGGATATTTGGGTTCAAAAAGCTGCAGCAAAAGCTGTCCCAGGTGCCAAGGATTTTCTTCAGTTTGCTGATCAAAACGGTGTCCAAATCTACTATATTTCTGACCGCTCAGCTAATCAAGTAGATGCTACCATTAAAAATCTTGAAAGTGAAGGAATTCCTGTTCAAGGACGTGATCATCTCATGTTCTTAGAAAGTGGTGTAAAATCCAAAGAAGGTCGTCGCCAAAAAGTTCAAGAAAAAACAAATCTTATCTTATTATTTGGTGATAACCTCGTAGACTTTGCAGATTTTTCTAAGACTTCTGAATCTGACCGTGATAAACAACTTGAAGAATTGCAAAAAGAATTCGGTGAAAAATTCATCATCTTCCCAAATCCAATGTACGGATCATGGGAGTCAGCTGTATACGCTGGTAATAAACTAGATGCTAAAGGTCAAGTAGAAGAACGCCAAAAAGCTTTGCAAGGTTTTGATAAATAAAACAAATAAGCTGATTCTATATAAACGAAGGCTAACTTACAATCTTCAAAAAGTGGACAGGAAGGAATTCTGATAATCAGAAAACTTTCCTATCCACTTTTATAATTGATATAACATCAAACTTTTATACATCTGATACTATACGTTTTTTGATTCTAAAGACTTTTTGCCTATCCCCGATATTTCAAGAATTAAGCAATGTTGATGATCTGAATGTAGTGTGGTATACTATTTTTGTCATCGGTTACCGATTACGTTCCTATGGGTTCGTGAGAGGAGGTGAAACTAATGAGCCTTATCATAGAGCTCGCTCTTACTATTATAGCGGATGTTATAGCTGGAATTATCTTGTATTTCGTCTGCAGATGGCTAGATAGTAAGGAGTAGACCGAGTGACTAGCCTATCAACACCCGTTAAATCGCTAAGATACGTCAAAAAAGCCCTTAACTACGGCAATAGTTAGGGGCTTTGGTGTTCTAATGAACCTTATCAACTAACTATATTCTAGCATATAAGTCCTAATATTTCAAGCATTAAGTAAGGTTGATGGTCTAAATTTATTGTGGTATACTATTTTTGTCATCGGTTACCGATTACGTTCCTATGGGTTCGTGAGAGGAGGTGAAACTAATGAGCCTTATCATAGAGCTCGCTCTTACTATTATAGCGGATGTTATAGCTGGAATTATCTTGTATTTCGTCTGCAGATGGCTAGATAGTAAGGAGTAGACCGAGTGACTAGCCTATCAACACCCGTTAAATCGCTAAGATACGTCAAAAAAGCCCTTAACTACGGCAATAGTTAGGGGCTTTGGTGTTCTAATGAACCTTATACACTAACAACATTTTAGCATATAAGCCCAGATATTTCAAGAGTTTTATTTATTTTTTAAAGTTCTGGAAAAGTCTATAATGAAGTTAGCCATCTAATATCTAAAAACCGACTAGCTCTTATGAACTAGTCGATTTCTCATCAATGCGCCAACATTTCTTGGGCGATTTCTTGTCCAGATAGGTTATCTGGGTAGTAGGTTGGCCAGTTATCCATTTCTTCAAAGAGGG
>ERZ1674242.2-NODE-2-length-34213-cov-4.145442_pt1 | contig 34213 bp, 47 predicted proteins | sample MGYA00581202_ERZ1674242 | MGnify/ENA primary metagenome ERZ1674242 (study PRJEB41354, sample SAMEA4873293) | human saliva metagenome | biome: human-associated habitat [ENVO:00009003]; feature: mouth environment [ENVO:08000002]; material: saliva material... | reverse complement strand
TACGATCCAGTCGACGACGGCCTGAATGACGGGCTGTATTCCCTGCCATACGCTGACGATTCCGTTCCATACCCATTGGGCGCTAGCGACGATTCCGTCCCATGCCGCCTGAAGTGCGGGCCATGCGGTGCCGACGATCCAATCAATGACCGCCTGTATGACAGGTTGCATTCCCTGCCATACGGATACCATGACGCCCCACATCCATTGGGCGCCTGCCACGATCCCATCCCAAGCAACCTGCATGAGAGGCCACACGTTAGCGGCGAACCAATCGGCCACGGCCCCGGCGGCCGTTTTGATTGCTTCCCAACAGGAAATGACAACATTCCTGAATGTTTCGGAATTCTGCCATGCCACAACAATTGCCGCGACCAATGCTGCGATAGCGATCACAACGAGACCGATTGGGTTAGCGTCCATTGCGGCGTTGAATGCCCACTGCGCCGCAGTCGAAGCGATTGTCGCTGTCTTGTGGAGGACCATCATTGCCGTGGCCCTGCCCCAAGAAACCGCTTGCATTGTGATCTGCGTTGTCACTCTCGCGATATTCGACAGGAATTCGCCGGCGTACATGAGGTTGAGCTGCGCGGTCTCGACCACGTCTTTGACTTTCGCCACGGTCATTGCGTTAATGGCCGTGGTGACGCGGCCTGCGACTCCGGCTACGCCTTCCATATCGTTCAGCCATTGCTGCATTGAGGACATGACCATGACGGCTTTCCATGCCGTAAACGCGGCCGCAATGCTATAAACCGCCACCTTGCTATTGAGAATAGCTACGGTGAGATTCTCCATGAATTGGACGAGGCTGCTGTTCGCGATGGTGCTGAGAGCAGTAGCAATGCCGGGGACGAGCGTCCCAACAATGAATTTGCCGAGCTCGACGAAACTGTTGCGAACGTTGGTGATGTAGGAGATGATTCCGGAGTCTTTGTCGAATCCGAAAATCGTGCCCGTGAAATCACCGGACATGAGCAAATCTTTAAGATTCTTCAACGACGGGACGAGTGTTTTATTGATCCATTCCCCTGCAGCGGCGGCAGCGTCACGCATGCGGAAAAGAAAATCAACGAAGCTTGAATCTTCCTCGAACGAGAAGATCGGGCCAGTGAAATCACCCTTGCGGATAACGTTGAAAGCATTCGTAATACTAGGAATGAACGAGTTACTCACCCAGTTGAATACTTTCTCGAACCCTTTGCTCATGGCGTCAAGGGATGCGGTAATCCACGGGAGTGCTTTTTCGGCGATTTCCTGCGCCCCGGTCACAAGGGTCGCCTTGAAATTCCCCCAAGCGCCTTCCAGAGTTTTGGTGGATGTAGCGGCCTCAATGGCCACGTCCTCCATACCGAGGTCGAGGATTGCTTGGTTGAATTCCTCGGCGGTGATCTCACCCTTCTCCATGGCTTCCCGGAAATTGCCGGTGTAGGCGCCATTCTTTTTCATGGCTTCCTGCAATTTACCGGATGCGCCAGGAATCGCGTCAGAAAGCTGGTTCCAGTTCTCAGTAGTGAGTTTTCCGGCACCCGCGGTCTGCGTCATAACGAGGCCGACCGTTTTGAACGTCTGCGCGTTCCCGCCAGCGACGGCATTCAAGTTACCGGCGGCCTCGGCAAGCTTATCGTAGCCCTTTACGCCGTTGGATGCGAGCTGTGCGGTGATTGACTGAATGTCGTCAAGCTCATAAATTGTGCGGTCTGCGTAGGAGCGTGTGCTTTTTGTGAGCGCGTTGATTTCGTCCGCACTTTTACCGGCGAATGCGAGCGTTTGCTTGAATTTGATTGTTGCGTCAGCAGCGTTAAATGCTTCTTTTGCGACGCCGCCGAACGCGACTGCAATGCCGCCGATTGCGAGCCCACCGAGTGCGGCGCCGGCAACTTTTGCCACCGATTTGAATGCCCCACCAAGCCCGGACGTGATCTTTCTCTCGGCCGGCCCGGTATCAACATTGCCGATTTCGCTATTGATGCTTCGGGCGAGGCCTCGCACGGATGGCGTGATCTGAATCCATGCGGTCCCGAGATCATATCCGGCCATCGATACCTCTCCGAAATCATGTGTAGCGAAAATGGTTCACGCCAAACAAACAATTTTTCGTGTTTGTCTTGGCGTGAACCATTTTACACTATCCGATAGAAACGCGGCTTAGCTGCCGTATCGGGCGAGCCATTTCTCACCCTTGGCCTTCTGCGCCTTAGCGTGCTTGCTTGATACCTTGGGGTTACCGGTTTCCCGGTACCCTTCAGCCGGCGGCTTCGGCGCTTCAGGCCATTTGTCTTTCTTGACACCATTGACGGCCAATAGCGTGGTCTGAATGTTGTGTGCTGACATTATTGTGGCAGCTACTTCGTCGGACCAGTATCTGTCTCCGCCTCGCGCCCTGTCGAATGTTGACCCTGGCGGGAGGCCGCCTATGAGCGCCATTACCCGCCGTGGGGTTATTCTGCCTCGGTATAGATCGAGAATATCGGTGTTGTAATATCGTTGCAGGTCGGCTTCTATCTCCCACCCATACTCACGGAGTAGAGGTGGGAGAATCGTCAGTTTCCCGCGCCCACCTCGGACACGATTGACTGCATGAAATCGGTCACCGCGTCAATCGGAACACGGCCGTTCTCATCCTCCAGAGCAGCGTAAACCTCATCCTTGTGGTCGCCGACAATAAGACGGAAAAGCGGGAACGGGTTACCGGCGTCAAGGGCCTCGAACGCGCGGAAGTCCTCCAGCGCCTCCGGAGGAATGTCAAACTCAATTCCCTTATAGTCCACGTGAATAGGTTCACGCGTGGCCTCAGCCTTAGCCAACCTGTCAGCCGGCGCCTTGGCGCCAGCGGCCTTTGCCTTGCTCTTCGTGGTCTTGTCAGACATAATGGGTTGTCCTCAAAATTGTTTTATAAAGGGTGGGTTGTGTTTGTTTTTGGATCTTCCCCGCCATTCCGCGACAACCCATCCGAAACACGGAATGGCGGGGAAGAATTGTTCGTTAGGCCGGGAACAGGGCCTTGTGGTCCGAGTAGATAATGTAGTCGCCCAGCACGGAGAGGTTGTACTCGTAGCCGGTGATCTCAGCCTGCTGGAAAGTGATCTCGCCGCGCTCGCCGAGCTCCAGACGCGGGAAAACGATACGAATCTGCGCACCCACGCCGGAAACGTCGAAAAAGTCGGCGACACCGCAGAGGAGCTTGACCTTACGGGAAGACTTGGCGGTGATCTTCACGCCCTTGGTGGCGCCGCCGTCCTCAATCTTCTCACTGGTGGCGTCCAGGTACCATGAGAGCGGGGCAAGCTTGGTCTCCAGGAGGGTGGCACTGAAGGTCGTCTCCGAGGAGTCGAGGAACGTCTTGACGACGCCGTGGCCCTGGTGCCCCTTGATCTTGGTGACGGAGTCGTCGGAGGTGAGCTTGAACCCGTCCTCACTGATCCACCCAACATTGGTGAGACCGGTCACGCCGGAGAGGTCCTGGGTGAGCGACGTAATCTTTTTGTCAAAATCGACCTCATAGTCACCCAGCCAGAGCGCGTCATTGTCGGACGAGAAAATGAGTGCATTGTCAGCGTTAACAGCCATTATTTTGTTTCACCTATGTGCTGTGATTGTTAATGTTGCAGTCGCCCTCGCCTGAGACGTGTCCGGATCGGGCATTTCTATCGGATAGGATGATTGTACCATCACTACACCATCCTGATAGTTGGGCATTGTGTGTGCCACATTCACGGCCTCGCACGCAATTTTCATCGCCTCACCCGACGACTGAGCGTAGGCATCAATCGTTTCCAACGCTGTGCAGAGCGCTTTCTGCGTAACCCCAGTACCGCCGGTTGAGAGGACTCGAATGAATGCGGCGGGACGGTCGGGGGATTCGGGCCTGCGAGCCACAACCGGCACACTCATGTGCGCGGATAGGAAGTCCATGAGCCGTTTCTTGATGTCCGGCACCATGGGGGCGCGATCATATGTGGGACTCATTTCCTACCTCCACCCATTGTGAGCCCGATCGCACGCTCCAACGTGTGCTCTCTCATCTGCCTGCGCATCGCGGAAATGGTGCGCGCCCTAACATATCCGCGGGTACGATTTCCATGAGTCGTCTCACCCTCGAATCCCTGCCCGGCAGCGTTGGCTACGCGCCCCGTCTCTAATGCTACAGTCCGAGCCACGTCGGGACCGCGCAGAAGGTCGGCGACGCCGTCCCTGTTGAGCTGGAATTTTACTTTCGGCATTATTCGCTCACTTTGTCTTCGTTGGCGCGAATCTGCACAACCATTCCCTTGGGGTAAGGTGAAGGGCGGCCTTCGACACGGTATTCTATGCCGTCTACAATAAGGTGATCTTCTGCGGTCACGTCGATTGTAGTATTCCGCCAATAAAGGGCGGCAGGGACGGTGACGGGCATTGCGCCAGCACTGATCGGCTCAGTAGAAGTAGCCGGCGCAAACACCGCTGGCGGCAGAGCAACATTTTCCCACTGCCCCGGCACGGGGTTACCGTACTGGTCTTTTGATGCGGGGCCTCGCCTACGCCGTGTGACAGGCACGTATCCGGACAGCATTACGGCTCCTGCCCGCTAATCGCATTAATGTCGTCGATCAGCTGATCCGTGGCTGACCGCACATCATAATCTTGCAGGAGGTCTACCTCGAATGCGCCGCCAGATCCCCCGAGAGCATCCTTTTCCTCGCGCTTCAGATAGAGACCACCTTCGGGGTTCTGATACGTGAACTGGTCAGAGAACGGGCCGGTTGTGTGCGATTCTGATGCGATAATTCCGTGAGGCTCGGAGTAGATTCCGCCGCCACTGTCTGTGACGCCGCCGATAGCATCCCCACCTTGCATTGCGCGACGCACTACAGCGCATGCTACACGCTTTCGCGTACGAGGGGTAGCGGACTCCCAACGAGGGCATTTCGACACAATGAGATCGGTTGCGTCAGCGAGGAGTACGTCGGCGCGAATACGCTCGTTGTCCGAGAGCGCCCGCCACCTGGCCTCCAGGTCTTCGACCGTAGCGAACGGAATAATGTCGTCAGGAATCACTTGACGGACTTTCTGGGGCGGCCTCGTCCCCGACGAGGAGCAGGCCCGGCGGGGCAGTGCGAGAGGAGGAAGAGGGAGAGGAGGGCTCGTCCGCCCCGTCGGCGCCATCATTCCCGGGGGTGATTTCGGTGTATTCGTCTCCGAGCATCACATTGTGGTCGTCTGCGAGATGAATAACAATGTCGTGGTCTCGATGCTTGTAGGATCGCATTTCCGAAATCTCCCCTAGGAAAAATTTTGTTTGGATGGGTTGTGTTCTCTTTTTTTCTTTACGGCGATTTTATCAGGCGGCCTTAGTCTTAATCGTCACGAACTTGTCCGAGAAAACGTACCAAGCGTACATAATCTCAAGACGAAGAGCAATCTGGTTTCGCCGCTTCAGATCACCCTGACCGTCCGGGTCGCCAAAACGGATAATCTCAAGCGGCAGAGAACGCTGAATCCCCCACCGAATACCATCAACGAAGTCGCCAACAATACCCTCAACATTGGTGGCGACAGCCGCCTCGGGCTTGCCGGCAACCATGTTTCCAGCAGCGGCCGGAAGACCCATGAAATTGTCAATGTCGACGCCGAGGCCGATCTGCGGGTAGCGAGGCGTCCCTGAAGGGGAACCGTCAGCATTCTTGGTCTGAAGGCTACCGAGTGCCCAAACCGCGGACGGGGCCAGGGCGAGACCGGTCGGCGTAATCGGCTTGGCATTGTCGTTAATGAGCAGCCCGGCGGCCTGACGGATCACCTGATCCATCTCCGTAGTGCCGACCTCAACACTCTTGGTGGTGGAGGTCAGGTAGTTGGTCCACGCGTCAATGACGGCGCCGGTCAGCGGGTTAACCCTGTGGTAAAGACCGAGGTCGAGAGCCCGCGAGAGCGCCTCGCTGCCCTTCTGCGCAAGTTGATTGAGGACGTCAAGCTGATAATCCTCGTCAGCCCACTGAACCTCTTCGTTGAAACGCATAGTAACCTGAGCCTTGTGCGGCTTAGCGGTCACATAGTCGAACTCACCGGAGGTGGACGCCTTCTCGGCGCCCTCGTCAACGAACTCAGCGCGGGGGAAATTATCGAAAGTGATAATGTCCACGTCGCCGAAAGTCATGGGAATTCCGCCGTTGAGCTTGGCGACGGTGGAGAGGGTCTGGGTGCGAGTAATGATCCCGTCGGCAATCTGCCGAGGCATGAGGACCTTCGCCTTGCCTGAATCAAACACGGCCATTATGGTTGTTTCCGTTTCTTTCTAGTGTTTTACTTTTTAGAATTGCGGTGGGCGTTTAGTCGCCGGCGAAAACGTTCCGAACAAATTCCGCAAGATTGCCGCCGTTATTGTCGGGCGTGGTCCCGGCCTGCGGAACCACGGGGGCAACAGACGGCTTAGCATCGTGCAGTGCCTTGGCGATTGCGGCAGCATGAGCGTTGATTTCATCCTCGGTAGTTCCTCGGATCAAATCGGCGCTAATGCCGTGCTCGGCGGCCGCATTAGCGGACCATTCGCGGACCTTGGCGGCGGTTTCAAAGTCCGCAACCTTTGCCTTTAGGGCCTCGATTGTGGCATCCTTATCGCCGATAGCCTTAGTAAGCTCGTCCCGCTCGTTGGCAGCGCGTCGATTCTCTTTGGCGCGATTCTCCCACTTCCGAGATTCACTCTTCCAGTCGATTTCAGGCTTGACGGCGGCATTGCCCTCATTCTTGGGGGAATTGTCGTCGTTAGTGGCGCTGTTGTCGTCTGAAGTGTCGCTGGCAGCATTGTCGCTCATTGGGCGTTTCCTATATTTTTGACCGTGCGGTTATTGTGATGTTTCAGGCAACTATTTTCAGGCTTTGCAGCCTTCTTTGTAGCCCTTTGTTTATGCATTGTAGCACAATCATTCAATTGGCCGTGTTCGCCATTGTGTGAGCTCCTCTTGGTGTGTGTCTATCCACGATGAGACGAGCTCGCGATGGCGTTTGCGACCTTTTTCAGTTTTGTGTCTGGCTGCGAGCGTATATGCTTTTGCTGGCACTTCCCGCGATGTTGGGTCCCATGCGGGGACTGCGACGCATTTGCAATTGTCGTGCGCCCCGAATGATGCTGTCCCCTGACTGCGGTAGTAGCATTCGTTCATTGTGAGCATGACACAGAAATTGCAGGCTTGTGGGTTGCGTGTTCGTCTTTCCCATCCCATTGCTTCTGGGTCGGCCCATGTCATGTCTGCGATTTGTGAGCGGGCGCCGTCACTGACGTATCGGATGAGCGCCCCGGTCAAATAGGATAGGGCGATGTCGGGGTTTCCTGCGTATAGTGCTCCTGCACTGAATCTGACGCTGTCGTCGATTTCGCCCTGTGGTGTGAGTGGCGTTTGTACTGTGGGGGCGTCGCCGGGAATGTCTTGGTCTAGGCGCATGTCTCGGTACCATTCGTCGGCGATTGCGGCGGCCGCGCTACCGTATTGGTCTACGAGGGCGGGCATGATTTCGAGTAGAAGGTCGCGGGCGTCCTGCGGTCTTTGTCGTGCGGCGTGGGACCAGAGCGCGTGTAAGTCGTTTTGGGCGAGTGTGGTGAGGGAGTCTATTGCTCGCCCGTACGCCCCGATTTCTGCGGTTGACAGCATAATGGTATTAGTTTATTGGTGTTTTGGTGCCGCCGGGCAGTTTGATATTGCGCTTAACCCTGTTCCTTGTATTCATCGGGTTATTAGCATTCAGGTTATTGCCGTTACCATTACCGCCATTATTATTACTGGCACTGTTGACGCTATCATCGCCGTCATTGTTGGCCGCATCACTATTCTCGACGTTCTCAGCGTTCTCATCCACATTCTCGTTGTTCGTGACGGCGAGAGCACGATCAAGCAACGACACAGCGTTCTTTTTACGGATTTCAGCATTAATGTCTGCGAGGTCGTCCTCGGTGAGTCCGGCACGCCGCATAAGAGTCTGCGACTCCTGCAATGACGGGAAAGCACTAACCATTTTGACCGCGAAATCGGCGGCAGACGAAGGCGAGGAATAGCGGGCGGGCGTCCATTTCACGGACGTTTTCCACGACTCAGCAGGCGGCTCGTCGAGCTTGTCCCTGACCATAATAATGTTTTGCAGCGTGCGCCGCAATGGTGCAGTAAAAATACGCCACTGATACTCGGCCTCATCCGCGAGCGCCGCCTCGGCCGCCTGCATCGCCTCAGCCGAGGAGGGGTTATCTGCGAATACTCCGATAGCAGACTGCGGCAGGTTTGTGGCTGCACACAAATTCTGCGCCAGCTGACGGTACATTTCCAGGTGAGGGCTCATGGTCATTTGTGAGAATTGCCCAACACTGGGAATGTCCCCGTTCTCGTTCGGCTCCAAAACTTGGACACGGGCCATGATTGCGGACCAGCGGTCCTGGCCGGCGAAATCTGCTCTTTCTGCGCCGAGCACGTAGCGTTGTGGTGAGGAGAAGAATTCGGCGGATGTTTCCGCACGGACCATTGTTCTCACCGCCGCGTCCGTGAGATATCTTACTTCGCGGGTGATTCGTGAATGCCCCAGCGGCCGGTTCAGCTGCGGGTCGTAGCAGAGTGCTTCAACGAAAATACGGTTGGGCGTGTCCCCGAGTTTTTCGGCCTGCCACCCGCCACCGTTTTCGCGGGCGTCGATTCGCCAAATAGCGGTGGGTGTGTGCATGATGGCGCCCGTCGGCTGCCCGTACTTGTCAGTCTTATCAATTGTGAGGGCGGCTTCAATTATACGACGGCGCGTGTCCCAAAGGGCGGCGGACCATTCTGCATCACGCGCCTGCACAACGACAGGCGGTTCGCCGATGGTCTCGTCCCCTTGCGTCACTGTGAGCAGCGAAAAAGAATGCTTATATGCTGAAGTGATCGCTTGCGCGAGATCAAGATCATAATTGTTGGCGGAGAGTATTTCGTTTGCTTCAAAAGCGTCGGGGGCGCCGTTCAGGGAGTAGCCTTCGAATACGTGCCGCCTGGCGAGCATGGTGACGACTTTCTGAGGCCACCCTAGCGCGGCTTTCGTGCGCGTCATTTGCGGCGGAATACTAATCCCTAGGTCTTGGAAAGCGCGGTGGCCGTCATAGTAGACGGAGAGCAGCTTGTTTTTGTTTGAGTGCTGCTGCCATTTCTGCCACAGTTGCAGGAATGTCGCACGGTCGTCGTCGGTGAGCCCAGAAATGCGTGTGGGGGCGGGCGTAGCATTAACGAGTCGTCCGTCGTCAGGATAAATTTCAGTCATAGGAACAATACTCCGCCGCCACGATCATTATTACTATTGGCGTTTTCGATTTTATCATAGGGCTTATAGCGTGGTCTTCTTTTTGTTGTGCGTGCGGCCCACATTGCGAGCGTGCAGGCTTCTAGGCCGGCTACTGTCGCCCCGGGCGGGGCCTGTAGCGCCCAACCGCCCGATGTTCCGATTGGGCGTGGTGTTGCCGAGGCGGCCTCGGTACGCAATTGCATATCGTCTAGGTGGGTGATCGTGTTTTCGCGTAGTGAGGCGTCTAGCATGCTGTAGGCGTCTATGATTTGTGTGATTGTGGGGGTGATGATGACTTGTGGGCGTACTCCGATGGCGCGGAGTCTTTCGATTGTGTCACCGGCACCGTATTTTCCGTCTACGATGATTTGCGCCCACCTGTCTTTTGTGTCCGCAATGTAATCGATGATCCATTGCGTGCCTTCGTTCATGCGGCGCACGCCCTGGTGTGTGCATAGTTCGACGTGTGTGGGCGTGTTAGCTTTGTGTCCCGCTCTGGCTAGAGCACAAGTTGATCCATCGGGTGCGAACCTGATAGCGACACACCACCGCATGCCACTGGGCGTGTTTTCTGGCCGTATGGTGGCAGTGTTCCAGGCGACAGGGTCTATCGCGAGCCTATCGTTGGCACGGTCCCATATTCCGAGCCCTTCACGTCGGAATGATTCTTCTCCGAGCTGCCGCCGCATTCTCAGAATGGCGGACTCGGGGGTACGACGCGGGTATGACGGGTTGGCTTTTTCCCATTGCTTCCTGTCGTCGCTGTTAGCATTGTAGTCGGCGGCCAATTCGAGGTAGAGGCCGTCTTTTATTTCGCCCTGCAAGGCAAGGTTGCGGAATTCACTGAATGCTTCGGACGGGTCTTTGGGTTTTGGTGGTGTTCCTATTTTGATGATGAGCGGGTCAGGGGCAGTGTTTGTGGCGGGGATCATGTCGTCCAGTGCGGCGGCGCCCAGGATTTGGGCTTCGTCAAAAAGAATCATGTCTACGCCATGGAATCCGCGTCCGAATCCCCCTTCGCGGGCGCCGAAGAGAATACGGGATCCGTTGTTGAACATGATGGCTTGTTGCCCGTTTGCTTGCCGTATTTTATTCACGTACGGGGCGATGTCGGGTATTTGTGCCATGCCTTTCATGTCATTGAATGTTTCGTCGGCGGTGCGCGTGCGGTGTGCGGTCCAGAGGACGAAGTAGTTGGGGTAGAGGGTGGCGAGTGCGAATGTGAGGCCGCCGATGGTGTATGTTTTGCCGACCTGTCTGGGGATGGAGGCTTGGATTCCGTCGATGCTGGCGGCGTAGTGGCCGTCTTTTCGTTTTGCGAGGATTGCTTTGAGCCAGTCTTGCTGCCAAATGTCGAGGGGGTATTGCATTTCTGCGAGGCGGTGTTGGACTGGCGGCCAGGCTGTGTGTGTGATGTTTTCTGGGAGGGTGAGGTGGGCGGCGATTTCGCTTAGGTGTTTTTCGCTCATTTTTAGATGCCGTCCCAGGTTTGTGTTTCGTTTGGAATGTCGGTGGGGTGTGTGTTGGTGTTTTCGTTTTGTGTGGTTGCGAGTTGGTCTGTGATTTGTATGAGTTGTGCGGTGAGTTTCGTGAGTGCTGTGTCGCCGGTTCTGGGGTCGTCTATGACTGTGGCGATTTTGTGTGCGAGTGCTTGGCGGATGAGTGTTGGGTTGCCGGTGTTTGTGGCGTCGGTGATGGGTGCAGGGCTGTTGGGTTCGTATACGGTGATTGTGGTGTTTGTGTGGGTTGTCATACTGTCTATTATATGCTGTGATGTTGGTCATGTGTGGTGGGGTTTTCCACAGGGTTTTCCACAGGTTTGGGAGTTTTCCACATGATGACAGTCACATTGTGATCTGGGTTACTGGAGTTATCCACAGGGTTTTTCACAAGCGGGGAGGGATGGGCAGACCTTCGGGGTGTTCGCGGCCGGATGGGGGGAGGGGGGTGGCCCCCGTCACATAAATTGTGTGGTGTGTGTCTCGTTTCGTTGTGTTCCCTGTCTTGTTTTGTGGTGTGGGTCTCACTTTAAGGGATCCCTTATGGTTGTGGGGCCCCCTTTTTGTTCGTCTTGTTTTGTTGCCATGGTTTTTTGAACGCCATGTTGTTTCACGCTTTGCATATTTTTGCATGTTTTTGTAACATTTCTTTTGTTTTTATACATTTTTATGCATTTGTGCGTTTGTGCGTTGTGTGTTGCCTTTGTACCATGCGTTGCACCATGCATGGTGCATGGTATTGGTATGCATGTGATGCATCACATCATCATCATGTGTTCATCATCATGTTCATCATGTTCATCATTGATCATCGTTGATCATCATCATGTTCATCATTCATTGTTCATCGATTGTTGATTGAACATTGATTGTTGTTCATTGATCAACGTTGATCATCTGTTGTGTGAACATGAATGAGTGAGAGTAGATGAGTGGATGAGTGGATGGTGTCCATCCTCCTCGGTGTGTGGAATGGCGGTGGCGTGTGCTGCTACTGTCCTGCCCAGTGCGGTGGTGCGGCTTGTGCCCTACTCATCCCATTGCAGTGCTGGCTAGTACTGCTGTCATGTCGTGCACTGTTCTCTGCCGGGTGCGTGGTGTGCTGGTGGTGAGTGTGTGTCTGTGCTGTTCGTGTGGTGGGGTATCCTCTGTCCACTCCCCCCTCGTCGTGGTGGAGGGTGGGGCCGTCGTGGATGGTGGGGTGGCATAGCGGATGGTGGGTGGCATGGTGAGTGAAGGGCGGCTGTGTTGCTGGCCTCCCCGTCTTGTGTGTGGTGTCCCCCGTCTGTGTGTTGGCGCCCCCTTTGTCGTTTACCCTGTGGCCTTATTGAATGGCGGGAGGGTGTGATGGTGTGTTGTCCCCCGTCTTTGGGTTGGTGTGCCTTTATGCTGTCTTGTCTCTCCCTGCACTGTCTTGCCTCCCCCTTGTGTTGTTCTGTTCCCTCTTCTGTTGTGTGTGGTGGGTGGGGAAGTGCGGTGGTGGTGGTGTGTGTGGTGTTTCATTGCTGACGGTTGTCTTCCTCTCTTCCTCTCTTCCGTCTTTGTGTTCGCTGTCACAGTGTTGTTGGTTTGGTGCTGTGTCTTTGTGACATGGTTGTGTCATTGTGGAATAGCGGTGGTGGTTTGTGTTGAGTAGAAGAACGTGTGGTGCTTTGGTTCATCTTCCTCCTCTCTCTCTTCCTCTTCCTCTTCCTCTTTGTGTTGGTGTTCGGGGTAGTGCGCGCGCAGCCCAGCGAGCACGCACGTTATCCCCGAACACCATCGCGTTTCTCTTGTTGTTAGCTTTGTCTTCTCTTCTCTTCTCTGCTCCCCGCTTTTCTTCACCATCCGCCTTTCTTTTTGTTGGAATGGCGGTGTGTGATTCACCATGTGTCACTGTGTTGTGTTGGCATGACGGCTACGGGTAGTCTGTCTCGTTCGTCTTCGTTTTTCTGGTAGTGGCGTGCTCTTCCTTTCCCGTGTCGTCCGTTGCCGCGTCTGCTGTTGCATTTGGCGCAGAGGACTCTTCCGTTGTCTGGGTGGTTGGATCCGCCTAGCGAGGCTGGGATTATGTGGTCGGCTTCAGCACTGTTGGGTTTGCGTTGTCCGTTGTTGTTGTATTGGAGTTTGACTCCGCATGCTGGGCAGTGTGTGATGCCTATTGCTTGTGCTCTGGCGAGTACTTGTTTTCTGAATTGTTTGTGTTCTCTTGTGCTTGTTCTGCTCACCGCGTTTCCTCTTCTCTTTTGCGTGTTGACTTGTGTTAGGCGGTGGCGCGTCGCAGCGTCAGCGAGACGAGCGCCATCGCCGTCTAACACTACTCTCTGTTCTCTTTCTCTTCTTCTCTTGTCTTTCTTGTTTTTCGTTTTTCTTTTGGGTTGGCGTGTGTTGTGTAGTGCGCGCGCAGCCCAGCGAGCACGCACGTAACACAACGCACGCCCTTGTGTTTTGTGGGTTTGTCTACTGTGTGTGGTGTGTGTTACTTCTACCACAACATGGTGTTTGTTGTCCCCACCACACACTATTCACTGTTAACGATTGCCATGTTCACCATTGAACACTAATTACGTTATAACACATGTTTCCTAATTAGACAGTGTCTAACACGAATAGACAGTGTCTAATTCTAGTACTCTTTTAAGAGTATAGGTTGGGCCCAACACGGCGGCGAGCTCATCAAAAACACTCCGCGGCGCGACGCTCGCTTGCGTCGCTAGGGCTCCTCAGCGGCTGCGCCGCAGATCGTCTTCGACGATTCGTCTAGTCGAGCGTATCATATGTGGAAAACATACGGCTCGAACACGCGCCACACAACACACACAACAAGAACCTTTCGTTGCAATCATACCAAAAATACCCCAACACAGCCACTCGCTACGAGGGGGTGGGGTTGTGGGATATACACAAACATTGTAGTAACACAAAGGTGTTTGTGTCCTAGAAAGCCAGTTGCTAGCAAACAACTCACGTGCGTAGAAAGTGAACGGGAGGTGAATAAAGTGAACGGGGGGTTAACGGAAACTATGAGAGATCAGCACCATGGTGACCGACACCACTCACCCCACCACACACCGCCCTTCCATCACCTGAGATACAAGTCATATACGCTGAGGTCCCCAGAAGCGCTTAGAACGCCTCTGAGGACCTCAGAAGGGGGCGGATGTGCGGTTCAGTCGGTCAGCTCGGCCTCGACACGGTCAATCAACCGCCGCAGAGCGACGTCGACCCGGCTCGCCACCTCCTCGCTCTCGAAGATCCCGATGTCGTTCGTGACCTCGGTGACGATGTCGCGAGCCAGCCGAAGAGCGTCATGGACGGACAGGTCGGAGGTGAGGCGGTACACCAGCGCACGCGCGTACAGGTAGGCGACCTCCTCCTGCCCCTCGATGTAGCGGAGCATGAGAGCCGTCATGGTCTCGGGCTCGAGACAGGGTGAGATGTACGGAGTCGGTGAAGTATCCATGCCCGTATGGTGACATGGATGGGGGGTGGCAGCGCAAGCCCCCTAGCCCTGCCCCCGCCCTTCAACCACCTGAGACGCAGATCACGCACACTGCGAGTTGACAGCTCTCACCGTCGCCCTCCTACAATAGGCACACCACGCCGACGAAGGTCGGCACGCGAAGAAAGGGAGACACGTATGGGCAACACGCTAGATGAGGGAATGCTCATCCGACGCATAAACATTTACAGGGTTACGAAGCTGTTGAACGGGGAAGGTTCACGCCTCACAATTTTGATTGAGCACATGGACAACACAGATTACGAGGTGGGCGTCAACGATAGAAAAGAGACTCCCGAACATTTGGTGGCATTGCTTGCCGCTGTCGGGCGTGGCGCGGACATGATGATCCGCGCCCTCGATATTCTCCGCACTGTCGGATATATGGACGCGCGCCCCCTTACACTATTGGGCAGGGAGATCGTTTTTGGTTTGGACCGTGTCACGCTTGAGCTTGAAATCATGGAGCACAGTGATGGTAATGTCGACTGTGGCATTAGCGTTAGTGGTGTTGATCTGGAGAAGACTAAGGAGATTAGGGGCGTACTGGAGAAGCGCGGTATTGATGTTGTGTGAGACGGTGTGACAGAGGCTGACAACATATTGATTCGCCCAACCTGAAGGGTCACATTGAAAATGGCTCTCCGCTACCGTGTCCCGCTCCTGGGTCCGTTCTATTACTCGGGTCGCGTGGGGCCCAGGCGCTGGCTTCCTCGTAGTAGTAACACTGGCACTGGTCCCATGGGCTTCGTGGTGAAGCGGAATCGTCAGAGGTGCCAGCCGGTCGCTCAGTGTTTCCCTGTTCAACGGCCTCTGCCGCAGCGGCCGGCTCTGAGCACTGTCTCGAGGCCGTACGGTTTCGTTCCAGCTCGGCGGCCGGTTCATCCTGTACCCTATGGTTTTGTTCCGGCCCAACGGGGGCGCCCGGCTGTAGAGGGTAGACCGTTTGGCTCGGATCGGTACGTGTGAGCTGGGGCGCCCGCTCCGTGGGGCTCAGAGAGTCTTTTCTATCGGACTGGCATCGTGTCCTCCGTCTCGTGATCGCACGGGACGGAGGACACGGCCATATGCGGCCCGTCACCCGATGTTCTGGGGTGACGGGGGTGGCGTGTCGGAAACCAACACCCCGGATTGTGGCGTACATCTCACCCTGGTGGGGTGGACGGGCCGCCATCGGGGTCCTAGAGTTAAGGCTATCGGGAGCAAGACAGCAGCCCGCCAGGGTGAAGCAAGGCGCCCAGCAACACAACCAAGACCATCGCAGAGAAAGAGGAGACACCATGACCATGAGGCAGGCGGCACCGAAGCACACCAACGTCGCCCCCCGCCGCCCTTTGAAGAGGAGCAGCGAAATCATCATTGCCGCCATCATCTACCTGACGGCGTCATGTTTCGCTGTTGTCGGGACGCTCGGTTTCGTAGCGGCTATCTGGGCCTTGTGGGGGACGCTGGGAGTACGGTAACCCCCGCAATTCCGACAGCACAAACACTAGAGGAATAGAAGAGACACACCATGTTTTACGACGCGCATTTCACCGTCGACATCACGAATTGGTCGTGGGGTATTTGGTTGGACGGCACAACGCAGATAATGGACAGAGAGGACATTCTTCTGTCCGATCACCTCGTACCCGCCTACATCTCCGAGTTTCCGGACGACCGTCGTTCCGCTAACGAGGCGCTGGCTTCCATGCTGGGTATAGCGAAGATTTATGACCGCATTCTTACCCTGGCCAATGAGCACGGCCTCTACGTTGACGAGGACGAGTTTTCGACTCTGACAGTGTCGTCCGGCGGGTCAACGATTGGCACCATGATGGTTGCTATGAGGGGAAGCGGCGCCGAGCTGGACGTTGACCCGTTCTGTGGGGAGGACGTTTCGAAGCGTCCCACCTGGGACCATTTTGTGGATGATCTCACTAATGATTCTGTTATTGAGTATTCTCGCATTCCCGTTGAGGCTGCTACCCAGTGGAGGCCGGCGAAGCCGTTCACACATTCAACGCGATTCCACGTTTACACGAAGCCAGTGGGCGAGATGACGTTCATTTCCGGTGAGGTCGCGTTGACCGTGGACAATGTTGAGATTCTCTGCTGGGGGACCAATGTTGGTATGATCCGTAGTGAGAACATTGCGGGTAAGGTGCAGGAAATGTTTGATCGTCTTGTCGTGGGCGCCTCGGTCATGGATAGTCTTACTTCGGCGGCGGACGCTTGTGGTATCACTCTTGCAATGATGGGTGATTTTTTGATCGTCGCCTATTTCAATGGTGAAATTATTGGGCAGATTGCTGTGGGCGTTAGCAGGAGCAATGTCGAGCTTGCTCCCAGCTGTCTGCGTTCTCCTGACCGGTCGGACGCCGTGGAAGAAGCATGGTGTTGGTTCCGGGCTCGAATCCGGGAGATTCCCGACAGTGTGATTGTCTGACCTCACCGCAATTCCAGAAAGAGAGGAAGAGAACAATGCCATGGTTTGAATATGATGGCCCCAACAAGGGAGGGGCGACTGGCCGGGATACTGAAATGAAGTATGTTCTGGAGAACATGCCGTCTATGATGTCTCGCCGTTATTACAGCGATGATTTCACTTTCATTGTCTGGGATGGCAAGGTCAGTACCGTTGAGGTGTATGTGTTCGATGATGGTAGGCCTACCGTTTGGTATTTCGGTGCGAAGAATGTGACGGCGAACTTTGGACGGCGAAAGATTCTTACTGTTGGTGAGAATACTGCTGTTGCGGCCAGGTGGATCCAAAAATACGTCAAGTGTTTCGAGAGGCAGGAGGAGAGTGCCCGTTTGGTGAATGATTTCATTCTTTGTTTGGAGGAAATGAGGGGTAGTGACGAGTATTCGGCGACATGGGAGCATGCTCGGTCTGATGCCAGGGATAGGTTGGTTGATTTGTGTTATTTGGTGGGGGTGCCCGCGGAGGAGGTGATCGCCTCCGACATTTAAACCCTACGTTCCTCCAACAGTAAATAGTAGCATCCATTACAATATTTAGGAAGAGAGAGCATCCATTATGGGTACAGTTTTCGGAACGGTTATCGCTCAGGCGGTCCGTGAGTGGAATAATGATGGGCGCCGCCACGAGTTCAACGTGCATGCGCCTGCCCGCAAGATTTACGACGGCGGCATCATCACTATCGGCAGTACTTGCCGTATCGTGGTCGCCGGTAACACTGTGAGGGCAAGGTCCATCAAGAGGAAGAGTATCGCGATTTCTCCGGAGAATGTTGGTGGGTTTGTGCGCCGCGCTTTGACTGTCGCGGCGAACCGCGGTAAGGCGGCTGGCAATGAGTGACTCTGCTGTTGATAGGGCAGTGTTCGCCTTTCTTGCCAGTTGTGTTGGTGATTTCGTCAAGTGGCCTCAGTGTTCGGTTGTTGCTTTGCGGGGCCATAGTGGAGGCGGCCGTCTTTCTGAGATTTTTTTCAAGGCGATGGCTATGAACCCTGTCGATAGGACTGTCTTCAGGATTATTGTCACGAAAGACGATGATTGGCGGGTTTGCGTCGTTCAGCTGTCAAATCATGTTCTGTTGGATGGGCGCGACGCCGACCGGGACCTCATCGTCCATGCTGTGAATCGTTTCGCGGAGCTGGCTGGCATGGTGGAAGTGCAGGAATCGTGATTGACGATGGGCTGCGGCCGGTCGTGATTGAGTTCGTGGCTGAAATGCTCAATGACCCGCGCTGCAAATCTGTTCTGTTGGACGTCGGCGAGGACGCCATGGTGGACAGTGACTTGGCCGTCCTCTACCTGGACATTGTCGGGAAACAATACGGGTGCACTCTCTCTATTGTGGGTGGCGAGTATTCGGCGAGCATTCGAAACTGTGGCACGGACGAAACGATAACAACAGTGAAGGGAGGAGAAGGGGCATGGGAGCTTCGGGAGTTGCTTGGCGAAATCAAAACAAAACTACGGGAGGGGAGTTGATTAAAATGTTCGATTGGAAATTTCTGAAGTATGTTACTGAGGTGTGCAAGAATTACGCCAGCAAGGGTGGGAATGATTCGCTCGGCCTGGAAGTAAGCGCCTGGAACAACAGTATCCACATTGTCGTCGCATCGGTCGGGCATAGGTTTATTTTCGAGGCTGATACTGTGCGCGGCTATAAGGCAACAATTTTCAAACGCTCAAACAACTATTGGGGCCCCATGTTCGACGTCGCCTATACTTTCGACGGCGACGAGATTCTTGATGCTTTCAATAGTTTTCTTGCTGACGTGGAGGCGGAGAACAATTGAGTGTTGAGAAGATTGTGGATTACGAGTTCCAGTCCTCGACGGAGAAAGTGCACTGTGATTGGTTTGTCGATAGGGTTATTGACTATTTGCAGTCCAAGTCGCCGGAGACGCCTTCTCGTTTTTTGTGGACGACTTTTCTGACGATGGTGTCTGCACCGTTGTCTGCGAGGACTCATTTGTCTGCGAGCGCGCAGGGCGTGGTGCCGTTGATTTTGTATTCGCACTGCCTCGGGGCGTCTACCTTGTCGAGGAAGACGACGGCGCAGTCTTTGGTTCGTGATTTTTTTGATGATTGTGTGGGCGCGTTTCGGTGGGATTCGTCGCAGTATTTGGCGGCTGTGCAGGAGATCGATGTTGCGCTTCGCGCCTCGTATCGTCGCTTGGAGTCTTTGGATAGGAAGAGTGGGCGTGTCGATATTGATGAGTATCGTGTTGAGCGGGGGCGGATTGATGATGCTATTGCCGAGCTTGAGGCCGATCGCAAAGATTTGCTGAATAGTATCGGTAATATTCCGTGCGAACGCTCTCTTATGGCGAATGTTTTGTTCGGGTCGAACGTGACGGCCGAGGGTTTGAATCTTCGGATGGCGCAGCGTCCTGGCGGGGCGTCTATCATGTTTGTAGACGAACTACAGAACATGTACTCCGCGTCACAGGGTGAGGGCTATCGTAGCGGGCTCATCGGATTCCTGACCGACGTCTACTCGGGGAGGACTGTCGAGTCTGTGCGTGTTGGCGATGATGGTGTGAGGCGTGCGGACAGTGAGAGAGTTCCTCATTCGATTGCTTTCTGCGGCACTGGGATTCTCGGCGACGTAGTTGATAATATGTCGCAGTCTTTGTTTGAGACAGGGTGGGGCCCGCGCATTCTTTTTGCCTTGGATGAGGAGAATCACCAGTCTGACCCTTCGTCTTTCGGATGGGTCACTAATGCTGGTGAGAATGCGCATGGTGGTGATGGTTTTGTTGAGTACGCGTCTCAGCGCATTTCCACGATCCTGGGCATGATGCAACGCGAATTCCGGGGTACTGTCACTTGTGCCACCGAATTTTGGCCCGTCAATACGCCGGCGACCATGACCGTGACCGAGTCTGCCCGAAATGTTTGGGTAGAAACAATGCGAGCCTGGGGAAGGGAGGCGGCCCGCGAGTCACCTTTCCAGCGTGCGGTACAGGCGGTCATTGACCGTATGGGGAATCATATTATGCGCGTGGCCGCTATTCTGTCTCTTTTTGAGCAGCAGATGAGCGTGTCATCGTCTGCGGTTCGGAAAGCTTTCAGCCTGGCGGCCGATTTTTGGCTGCCTGACGCGTTGAAAATGGTCGACTATGTTTTTGTTCCGGATTTGACGCGCATAGTAGATGATTTCAGCAGTAATCCGCCGACTGAGACGCGTCTGTATCAAGTGCTGGAGGCGAAGAATCTGTCCCCGCGGAGCGTGGAGGAGTATCGGCAGTATATTCTTCGTCGGGGCGTGAAGTTCAGGACGGAAGGTGCCATTGTGGATAATGATCTCGTGGAGGCGATTTTGCGGGATCAGATAGCGGAACCTTCGTACAGTGAGTGATGTTTTCGGGGTACGTTTCCCTGTGATGGTAGCGGGCAATGTTCGCTTTATCACAGGGTGGCGTGCCACTAACGTAAACCTTAATGATTTCGTCACCCTTTGTGAGGCGCCCTCGAAATGCGAGAAAAATGATGCCCCCGCTTTCTTCGCGGGCATTCTTGCGGGGGGTAGACGGCAGAAACGGAATTTCGTGTCTCGGTCTGCTATCGTTTTGGATGCGGATCATGGGTCGCGAGAAGATTTTGTCGGGGATCGTATGCGGGCGGCGAATCTTGCCGGTATTGTGTGGGAGACGGCGTCGTCGTCTTTCCCGTCCCCGCGTTTCCGTGTCGTTCTGCCGTGCACTCGCAGCATGACCGCGGGAGAAAGTGAGGCGATCGGTCGGACGTGCTTCAGCGTATTGGGGCCCGTGGCCCAATGGGATGGGTCGTGTGCTGAGGCGTCCCGTGCTTTTTTTTTACCATCGCATCGTCTTGGTTTGAGGGTGCGTCATTGGCTCATTGACGGCGCCCGTTTGAATGTTGATAAATGGCTGGAGAATATTGGGTACGAGGAGAAAGATGATGGTGATGTTTCTTTGTCTTCTGTGCCCGATGGTGGCTATGGTGGTGTGATTGGGGAGTTTAATTCAAAATACGGGTTTAATGATCTTGTCCGTTTGTTCGGTTGGCCTTATGAGGCGGTGGGGCGGCGATGGCGGTATACGTGTGGCGGTGACACGGCCCCGGGTGTGACGTTGTTGAACGGCGGTCTGGTCTACTCGCATCATGCGGATGATCCACTCGCGGACAGGAGGGCGCACACGGTGTTCGATTGCATGAGGGTGCTGGAGTGTGGCGGTGACGTAGGTGCGGCCGTGGGTGAGGCGCTGTCTCTCCTCCAACTGGAGATGTGAGCGACATCATGTTTCGTGGGTTGACTTGAGGGAGCGGTTCTACCTATACTAGGACCGTCACCGAGGAACAGTGACAACAACCAAAAGAGAAGAGAAGAATCATGAACATGAGCGCCCACCGCAGCACCAGGAACGACGTCGTCGAGTTCGATATCATCCCTACACTGGACAATGTGGACGACTACGATGTTGCTGCCATCGCCGACGATGTGATTGGACAGTATTTCTCTGCCACTGGCACGCCCTACTATGTGGTGGACGTTGACGGGGACGCCTACTGGGCGGCCGTGGAACGTCACGCCATCACCCACTAACCCAATAGAACGAATCCCGTCCCATCGCTCGGTGGGGCGGGATTCGTCACACAGAAAAGAGGAAAAACGGGTGACACTACTAGTGTTTACGCTCACGATTTGCCTGCTAGTGATTGTTTGGACAAATTTCAATGATTAGCATTCAACCCACAGGGGCACAAGAAAGAGAAATCAATTGCACCGTTACCGCGATTCGAGACGGTGGCGGGGCGTTGCTGGCTTGGGAACCTGGCTGTGGTAAAACATACGGGGCAATCTGGGTCACACAAAAGCTCGACGCTGATGAACGCGTTATTGTTGTGTGCCCGAAGCGCGTCATCACGTCGTGGCAGACCAGTATCAAAATCATTACTGGCCGGGAAGCGAGAGTGTTGTCTCGCACCACCAAGGCTGGGCGCGCCAACATTGAAGACATGCTGGGGGGCGTGGGCGGTTGGTGGGTTATTAATTTCGAGCTGTTGGTTTCCCTGGACAAGGCGGCCGTTTCCGGTAAATGGCCGAATGCTTTCTTCTCGAGGAAATCGTTCGATATGGTGGTCGTGGACGAGGTCCACCGTATCGCTAATCACCGTACCCAGTCTTTCCGGGCCGTAAAAGCATTGAAATCAAAGTACCGTCTTGGCCTGTCGGGCACGCCTGCCGGCAATAAACCTGTCAACATTTATGGCGTTCTCAAATTCTTGAACTCAGATAGTGTTGATCGGAGTTTTTATCGGTTTGCGGATGAGTTTTTTGTTTCTGAGTTCAATCCGTTTGCGGCGTCTCCGTATGCCAGGATCTATGGTGGAGAGAGGGTCCCGGGCGCTCTCCGTGATTCTGTCGGGGATAAATGGTCTGCAATGCGGGGAAGTGAGGTTTTCGGGGATCTCCCTCCCATGAATGTTCAACGTGTCGCTTGTGGGATGCGGCGTGAACAGAAGAGAATGTATCGGGAGTTCGTGGATCATCGTTTAGCGGTTATGGATGGTGGGGCCAGCGTGGCCTCGTCCGCCGCCGTTCTAGACGGGAGACTCAGACAGATCACTCTCGGACCATTGAGAATCGTGGACGATAGCGTCGAGTTCGAGGAGCGAGGATCCTCGAAAATTGACGCCACCCTTGATATTCTGTCCGATCTGCCACAGGACGAGAAAGTTATTCTGTGGTGCCACTCACGTAAATTCATGACACCTCTGAGGAAACGGCTGGCAGATGTCGGCTATCAGAGCGTTGAGTTGTCTAGTGATTATCGGGATGAATGGCGACAGTTTTTGGAGCCCGACGGGCCAAGGGTCCTCTGTGCTGTTATTGCTGCCGCTGCTGAAGGGATTGACGGTCTGCAGAATGTTTGCAACACTGAGATTTGGTTGAGTGAGGATAATAGTGTGATTTTGAATTTGCAGGCGTCTGCTCGTTTGAATCGTAAGGGGCAGACAAAAAGGGTGAATCGTTTTCTTTTGCAGTGTGAGGGCACTGTTGACGTGACGGCGGTGGAGCCGAGGCTGGCGGCGGGGTATGAGCGTCTGCGTGAGAGCGGCCTCATATGAAATGTGATAGACGCCACGCTCGCGTGGGTTGTGTACACCACCGTCACACGCATACAGTAGATGCCATGAGGACAAAAATACAGCGCGGCTCGAACATTCACCTAGTGCGACGCCGCATGACAGGCACTATCAGAAACATTCTCGTATCCGACGACAGCGAACTGGTCGGCAGGAATTTCCTGATCGTCACCCCAGTGAACGATGGGCACTGTCAGTGTCATCCATGTCACGGCGGACAACATTAACATCGTGCGCGGCATGGCCACCAACAACAATCTCGACATTTATGAGCTCATTGCGACAGAGGAGTGAAAAACATATGCGCATCACACAGGGGACTACGGTTGACGAGATTGCCGGCCGCACTATCATCCTGAAATGGCCGACGCAATTCGGCATCAAAACAATGCAACTGCACGTACCCAATATTCGATCGGAGAACATCTGGCGGATTCAATGCTATGCGGCCGTCATTTCTACGGCACTAGAGGAGCGGGCCGGCCTCACGGCAACGATCGTCGAATAACACATCATTAACATTCTGAGGAAGAGGGAGTAAAAACACTAATGGGCGTCTATCTAGTATGGGAATCGTCACAGAAGGGCGACTACCGGGCCTATTCGAATCTCGAGCAAGCCGCTATGCGAGCCGAAGAGCTCGGTGGCACCGTCTACGAAATCATGCCGGCCGGCGACGCAAGACTATTCTTCATTGAGGATATTGCGAACGGGGACATTGAAGTTCACCGTGACGTCAGGCTCGCCGCCGTCGCCGCAATTCAGGAGGGAGAGAAATTTGAATTTGAGCCCGGCCGCCATGCTCGCGGTCAGTAATGTTTTCGCCCCCACCGAGCGTGACAGACAAATCGCTATTGGTGTGAGTGAGATCGGTGACGATTGCGAGCGGTGTGTTGCGGATAAACTTCTCAGAATCCCGCACGATACGGAGAATACGGGCACACCGCTGGCACCTTTTCTCGGCACCGCGTTTCATGCTTACGCGGAATCGCGCACAAAGAATGAGCTGAATGTTCTAGTGGAGAAGAGAGTGGAGGTATGTGATCTTGAAGACTATGGGCGTATTTCTGGTAGTGTGGATCGTTTCGATATTGCGGCGGCGACGGTCCTAGACTGGAAGTTGCTTTCGCGGAAAAAGATTTCCGCGTTCAGGAAGAGCATTAAATGGGACAATGGTCTACCACGATTCACCAATACGGCGGCAGGGAGTCAATTTCGTAAATACTACATTCAGATCATGCTCTACGGGTACGGTCTCACAAAGCTCGGACACGAGGTAGCTCACTGTTCTATTGTTGCTCTCCCAAGGGACTGCAGCGTGGAGGTTGTGCCGGATAGCATTTGTGAGTTTTCTTTCCTGTGGCGGCGAGATGTTGCACTCGCGGCCATAGAGAGACTCCAGAACATTTGGGAGAGAGCAAGGTCACATGATGGTGGTGTTGACAGTCTCCAATCGTCTCCTCTATGTTGGTACTGCTCACATGAGCGCCACACGGAAGCATTCAAAAACTACAACATTAACGGCTAGGAGGTGAAACATACTATGACCTTCGAGGACACTCTTGCCCGTCTCGGAATGACGGTCGTGAATCCGGAGCAGAATAATCATTTCAACATGCTTATTCATGGTGTGAGTGGCGTCGGCAAAACGTCGCTCGCAGCCACGGCATCACAGGTGGACGATATGTCGCCTGTCCTGTATGTTGATTTCGAATCCGGCACACTCCCGGTACGGGATTGGGGGAACCCAGCAAACATTACTGTCGTACATTGTGACAAGTGGATTGATTGCGCCAATCTTTGCGACAATATTGCACGCAATCTCGCAGAGTTCCCTTACAGGACGGTAGTGTTCGACACACTGGATAAGTGTCAGGAACTCATCCTGTCCCACTATGAGACCGTGTCGAATGACACGTGGACGAAATGGCGGGCGGTGTACGATTCGCTACTGAAAGCTATCGGCGTATTCTTGAACGCCCCCGACATTTCATTCATTGCTATCACGCATTCCGCACGTGAAAGTAGTGAGGTCACTGGGGAGGTTTTCATTGCTCCGTCTTTTGAGGGGCAGAAGTCTGGGCAGCGCATCCCCGCCCTGTTCAATTTCGTGGGCTACATGGAATGGGCAAACGTAGACAATGGGGACGGAGAAGAAATCACCGTGCCAGTACTGTACACTCGCAAACCGAATGTTGTGACAAAGCAACAGTCACGCGGGTTCCCGCCAGCAATGGGGAACCCGAGCATGACCAAGATCCACAATTACATCACTAGCCACTGAACAAAATACAGGAAGAGAGAAAACAATTATGGCTAAGATCACTGTTACCGCTGACCGTGGCGTCTCCGCCGAGACTCTCGCTATCGCCGCCAACGTGATTCGGGCCGCACTCCGCAGCAAGCCCACCGACGGCGAGAAGTGACCACTCCCGCAATTCTTTCTATCCCCCGATTCACAGGAGCACAATAATTATGGCAACTGGCTTCAATTTCGGTACCGACCTCTCCTCGTTGGAGGTTGCCACGGGTGGCGGCAATTTCGAGCCGCCCAAGCCCGGAAAGCACTCCGCTTTCATCACCAAGGCAGAAATGACCACGTCCAAGAGTGGACGGCCCATGCTCGTCACCGATTGGATGATTGACGGCGACGACGAGGATGCTGGAAAGGCGCTCACCGACCGCACCGTTTTCACTATCAACAAGAATGGGAAAACCTTCATCCATTTCAATATTCCGAAGTACTTCAGCGCCGCTGGCCTCTGGCCGGCCGACGCCAGGGAGAGGGCCGACCTTCTGTCCCCGCAGAAGATTGATGCGACCGTGAAGCGCGTGTGCGAGAATCTGGAGGGCGCTCACGCAACATTGGTCACACGAATGAGCAAGCCCAGGCCTCGCCTTGACGATTACGGGCGCCCCACATACGAGCAGGACGAGAACGGAGTCACAGTTCTCGGTGAGGACGGCGCCCCGAAGCCCGCCTTCTGGCCTCCGAGAGCAGAGATTTCTTCCATTGATTTCGAGGCCAAGAAGAATTCTGAGACCTCATGGTCGGTAGTTTTCTGACACGCAGGATCGCATGATTTGAATAGCGGGGGCAACACTTACGTTGCCCCCGCTATTCAACCGCTAAAGAGGAGGGAAACACGCAAATGACGCAACCATCATACGAACAGTACAGGATAGTCGCCAACAGACTCACCCAGCTCAGCTATCGGACCAATAGCGAGAATTTCCAGTTCTCCTCGATTGACGCCGCTATCGAATGGTGTTTCACGTATCTGGAAATTCCTGGGGACAACAGGTGGCGATTCACGCGCCCCGATATTACTAAACCGATCGCCCCGTGCAATCTTGACATAGTGCTGAATCGTCTACCGGACGCGCCATACTCACACCAGTACTGTAAGGCAAATGGCACGCTTATGCCGTATCGCTCCTACAATGACATTCGTCTTAAGATTTGGAAATGGCGGGGGGGAAACGGTATAGATAATTTCGAGTTCGACGGCATGACGTCAGCTATCGAATGGTGCTACAACGAATTCAATCCATCGGTTGTGTTTGATTGGGAATTCGCCACTGAGAACGGAGTATTTCGCCCTGGCGAGATTTCAATAGTGCGCGGCGAGATCAGGGAGGAAGCTCGTGATCGTCTTATTCTTCACCCCGCCAAAACCTATAAGACGATGACTGGCGTGCGGGCGGAAATGGTGGGGCGACGCTTCCAGCAATGGGAAGTAGTGTCCCCCGAATACAAGATTATGAGAGATGGTCATAAGCATTTCCACATGCGTTGCGTGAATTGCGGGGAAGACAAATGGCTCCGCGTTTCACACTTCAGCGGCGGTAGGACTGTGGTCTGCCCGTGCACTAGCCCGTCAATCCGCATGTACAGAGAAGTACCCGAGTGGCTTATCCCGAAACTTATGCGACGCATTTATGACATAAAAAGATACGTGCCGAAAGAGGACTTTCGTTTTGATTCTACGCAGGATTGCGCAATATGGTGCTACAAGCATTTGCCGTTCCCGAGCGAACCGGGCACGCCGTGGGCTTTGAAAAAGGGTCGCGGAGCGCCAATGATGCCGGGCACATTGTGGCTCGAAGTAGACGGCGTACGCACAGACACTGCGAAAAGTATCGCTAACGTGAACAAGTCGCGGCGAAGCCTGCGAAAGTGAAATGAGGGGGAAAGGTATGATGCAACGGGTAATGGCTGTTGATCCCGGCAAATCAACAGGAATCGTCGTCGGAGACTTCCGCGACGACCGCGAATTCTCAATCATTCACGTCCAGCAGCTCAAGCGTGAACATTGGATGAGTAACGTCTACGATATTCTCACCACATACAACGAGTATGCTCCCGATGTTATCGTGTGCGAACAGTTCGATCTCAGGCCGGCCAACAATTTTCTCGCAGACCTCACCCCAGTAAAAATCAACTCCGTACTGGAATGGGAGATCGGGGATATCGTATGGCAGACTCCCGCAATGGCAAAAACCACCATGCCCGACCATGCTTTGAAGGTACTTGGTTTTTGGCCCACAGGAGCCAGTGTGGGCCAGCCCGACGCGGACGACGCACGTGATGCAGGGCGTCACCTTTTCCTGTGGGCAGTCACTAAACGCCACGATGAGAACGTGATCGCCCGCATCATTGGAAGCGATGAGGAACGGAGATGAATGTTTCACGTGAAACATGACTGCCCCCCCCTGCCGTTTGTCCGGCAGGGGGGGGCAGTCATGTTCTATGAAAGGCAGAGGTCAGGCGGCCTTGTCCTCAGTGGCCTCACCCTCACCAGCGGCGTGACGGCCAGCGGCCGCGCCGGGGTGAGTGTGATACGTAGCCAGCGCCAGAGTCAGAGCACCGACAATCTGAGTAACAGCGTCAGCATACTGAGACGCCTGGTCAGCGGAAATAACATTGAAGGCCGCAAAAACACCGAGAACAGCGGTGAGCAGGGCATAAAGGGCCTTACGGACCTCAGGAGTAAACATTTTATGAATCACCTCATAGATTCCGGAATTTGAGGCTCAGTAGGGATTGAGTCCTCTTTATCAGATGGTATCAGAATTTTCAGGGACCTACCCCAATCGATAACAGTATGTGCGAAAGAGACAGCTTCCCACCATTTCACTTCCGCCCTTCTACGGCCGTCTTCTGCCAGATCTGCGGCCCTTTCGGCTGCGGCAAGACTACCCTCTAGGGTGCTCACTCGGTCGGAAAGAGAGCGGACGGTAATGTCCAGGATTGAGATTTGTTCCTGGTCGCGTGCATTCTTGCGCTGCGTCACGTTCGAGAATATTGTGCCGGTGAGCGCAGATAGGGCGACCAAAGTAGCGTCGGAGAGAACATCGTTCAGGAACGGAGCCACCATGCGTCTAATGTCCTCTTTATCGTAATTGTTTTAGCAGGGTTGCCAACGCATATTATATAACATTCCCGCCCAGCAACGCTGCTGCTGGGCGGGAATGTTGCGATTGGATCACTTCCTATGGAAGCCGGGATAGTAGCCGACAGTCCGCATGAACCGTACGGTGCGCACACTGACCCAAAGAATGAGCGCACCAACACACCACAGAGAATCGCGAGTCACATTCATGGTGCCATTGGTGAAATCATCATACACCATGAACGCCGTGTTTGCCGTCACCATGATGGCCGCAAAAATGGTAGCAGCATAAAGCGATTTAGTCACTCTAATTTTCACTTTCATTAGATGGATTGTATACTATCGCCCCCACGTTGATTCCTAGAGCACGCAGGAGGTAAACATGCAGGAAACGTGGGGACGATAGTATTCTCTTATTGCACCGTCGGAACGCGTAGGAAAATATTTGTGTATTAACCAATAAGCGGTACGAAAGAAAGTATAGCACACAACAAAACAAGTCTCCGGACGATCCTCACCGACCGTCCGGAGACTTATTCTACCACTGTCACGGGAGAATCACGGAGAGGGAAGAGAGAGAAGCTCTCCGTATGACATATCCATCATGACGCAACGCCCAGCATAATAGCGGCCAAGCGAGTCACGATAAATACCAATATGCTGTGTCAGGAATTCTGCTCCGGAGCCGGAGCGGGAGCAGGAGACTCCGGAGTCGGAGACTCTGCAACACCATCATGCGCCTGCAAAGACGACGGCGTAGACACGGCCTTACGAATCTCGTTCACAGCACCATAAATCGCGCCCGCCTCACGAACATTCTCCTGCCCAGGAGTCACGGAATGCAAAATCTGATCCACGGACGCGTGAATAGACTTGACCTCCTCGTAGGTGGCCTTGGCGTACCAATTCATGTCGCCCGCGAAATGATCCCCCGCTTTTCCACTACGGAAAAGGTCACGAATCTCCCTGAGCAGATCAACACCCTCGCTCATATCCCAAAAATCCTCTCCGGCGCCCCCAGCAGGACGGCCATAATCATACCAAGACTTGCAACGATTACTGAAAAGAATCCCATAAGACTCATACGCATCATACGGATTCCCTGAATTATACCGCGACCCAACACGCTTCAACGCTTCATAGCTGTCGCCTTCCGCGTTGATAAGGTCACGAAGAATACGGCAGCCGACCTCGGCCGACTTTTCCGGCATCCACCATTCACGATCCGGGTCCTGCAAAAAATAGCCCGAATACGTAATCTGCAAAGGCCCCACGCCGTTTGAAGTTTCACCGTCTCGAAGTGCCGCAAGAAATTCGCGGAAATTCTCCTCGGTTACTTCCTCGCCGTGCGGGCCGGCGCCCCCGGCGTCGTGCCCGTAAATGTTCGCGCCACGCTCCCCGGTCTCCATCCACAGGCACGCCAGGGCGGCCCACCATGGACAATTCTCCGCATCGGCGGCCCTGAGAACGGCCTCCTGAATTGAAGAAAGGCGGTACGAGCCGGCAGACTCATGCCCGTTATCGGAATCGGTCCGCTTTCCAAACCGAATGCACGTGGACCACGAGGCCGCGACAGTCATCGGGTGACTACTGTACCTGACTACGTGTGTTTCGTAGCCGGTCTGATCCCCCATCTGACCTTCTGCGATTTCACCATTTTCATTAATCCACGCCTCGGCGAGGAGCGGGTCGCCCGCGTTGAATGAACCATCGTCTTCGCGCACGCACATTGCGACATGTCCGCCGTCTCCGGTAGTTTTCAGAACCATGTCGCCGACATGGAATCCTCCCGACGGCGTGGACCCGTACCATGTGTCCCCGATATCCATGAAACCGCGATTCGCGGCCAGGGAATTCAGGGTTTCGGTCCATGTTTCGCCGGTTCGCGGGAACATAATCGGGTCGTCCCAACCTGTTCCCCACACATTGTGGAATGCAATATTGTAGGCGCCCGCTACTCCGCTACTGCAATCCATGTCACCAGGGCCCGTTTTCCAACCGGCATCATTGGAATTCCAGTAACAGGTCCACCGGTTATCCTGGGCATATCCAGTGCCCCCGTAGTCGCCTGTGGTGCACCAATATTTCATTTCCGACGCAGCATATTCTGTGACGGAATCTGCCAATTTTGCACCGCCTTTCGTAAAGGTTTTCGGTGGCTTTAATTTTATCATGCCCACCTAGAGGATTCCCTTAGCGTGCATAGGTATGTGCGCACGCGTGTACCACATATGTCCTGCGTCTGTCAATACCTCACACAACATTGGTTTTGTGAGATAGGCCACCACCCGCGTGGGTTGACCCATGGTGCACGGAGGAGCACGATTAAGACATCGGCAGGGAGGGCAAGCCACCAGCCAGAGATAGAGAGGACAAGACAATGACCACCACCGTTGAGAACATCACCACCGACACCGACATCGCCTACGCCGTCGGCACCGCAGCCAACGCCTGGAGCGACACGAACTACTGGGTCGACGAGACCGGCGAGACCATCGGCCTCAAGCGAGCTACCACCGATGGCGGGCGGGCGCTCGGACTCCACGTGTGCGACGACGTCGTCTCCTGGGGACTCTGGCAGTACGATGCCGACGGATTCACTGTCGTCCACGATGGACTTTCTGCCCTGACTGACGAGACCATCGCCTATCTGGCCGAGTGGTGGCTGGAGAACTGACACACACACATAATGGTGGTGGCCCATCACGGGAGACGGGCCACCACCGCCCACCATCATCACACACACGTATTTTGAGAAGAGGATTACTATGGCACGCCGTCGCACCGGATACGGATCATGCAAGACCACAGGAGGTGCTGTATTCACCAATCTGAAAGGCACCAAGATTCACTTCCCTGCAAAAGGGTACGAGAAGGGAGAGGGTGAATTCCGGGGCATCCCCGTTGAGCGTGTGACTGCTGTCGCAATTCTTAGCGGGACCGACCTCGTACAGGCCATTCCTATTCAGCGGCCTGCCCTCATCGGAAACGTTCGCAATGTTTTCGTCCCCGAATGCGCCCACGATTTCTTTCTAGTCGTCTGCACCGAAGGGAACGTTTACAGAATTTTCGATATCGGCGAAGAAGAGCTCGGGAACGCGCGCAACTTGATCAATGATCTGCGCGGGATTCTCGGCGACGGGATTGAGTGGGTCAAATCATGAAATACCTAGCAGTCCAGCGCATGGACGGACGCGAGGATGAGGTCCGTCGCAAAACGATCGAGTTTCAGGAGCACAAGAGGAATCGGGCGAAGAGAATCAAGAGCGCGCGCCACACTAAGCGCACGAATTTCAACTACAGTGACGGTTGGACTAACCGTCTCATGGCAGAACTGAATGGAAAGTGAGGAAACTATTATGTCTACTTTTTCGAGTGCCCCGTCGGCGCCAACTCCCGCGCCGCCACCGCCCGCGGCTAGCGCACCTACTCCTGCTCCGCCGCCTCCGCCTCGGCCTGCCCCGGCGCCCCCCGCATGGTCTGTTCCGCTCAGTGTGATGGCGCCCCCGCGCCCCACGAATCGCTTCGTGGCGTGGCTTCGCAGGCCGCGGTCCACGGGCGAAGGCATGGCAATGGGGGCGGTCGCCCTCATTGCCGGAGTTATCGGACTATCCCTTGCATGGCGTGCTTTCTGGTGGCTCCAGGTGTTTTTCGCATACTTCGCCACGGTCGGCACTCTTGGTAACTGAAATAACGTGAACGATGTGGGCGACGCGGACGTGGTGTTTTTGAGACAGGTTTGGCTGTACTTGCCGGACGGTAGTAAAGAGAGAATTATAGCGCAAACTGGCGATAACGAGAGGATTGGTTTCGATTCTGTTCATGCTGGCGTAGAGCATAGACGCTATTTCAAATACGACGAGTATTCGATCACGCAGACAGAGAGAGGAGATTATGTGGTGTCACCTGTAGATGGCGAGTATGAGAAGATTTACTACCCGAATGGCATATACGAGTATGTTTCAAAGGTAGTGCCGCATGATGGATTCTGGGAGGTGCATGTCCGCCGTTATCTCAGTAGTGAATGGCGGATAGAGTGTTGGAGTCGTCATTGTGTTTCTTTGGAGCACAAGCGCGACGGTTGGTATCGACGGCGAATTGTGGGCTATCAGATTGATCCCGGTTATGAACTGAAATTCACAGACGAACCGATTCGCTTTCATGTCTCCGACGATTATGATGTACCCGTCAGGAAGGTTTGTCGGTATTTCACCGGCGAATGGTGCATTTGGTATGAGAACGAAGAGGGCGGGGAAGCGTTTCTCACGTTCGACGAGCAACGCTATGAGTTGACTCTCTGTGATAGCATTCTCTATGTCACAGAGAAGTGCGATGACATTTTCCGTGTCACAGAGAAGAATAGCGGGGGCGCCGAGGATAACGTGCATGAGAATGAGGTAACTCACCCGTCACATTATGCGGCCCTCGATCCTGAGCCCATTACTTTCATTCGCGACCGAGACTATCTGACCGGCAGTGCCCTGAAGTACATTTTCAGGGCTGGCCACAAGAATGGTGCCGCCGAGAATGTTGACATGGGAAAGGCGGCGTGGTATCTGCGTGAACTCGTCGCCGAGCAGGGAAGTCAGACGGTGATCGCGATTCTGCGAGGCGTCTACTGGGACACTATCGATAGACAGCTCGCCCCGGAGGATCGTGCCAGGGAGGTTCGAGACAGGCTCACAGGGTTCATGTCCGCCATTTCACACGATCATCTCAACAGCTACATTCAGGAAACGTGAGTATTGTGGAGAATATTGTTGAGATTGTTTGTGTTGATTTGGCGAAATGTGGTGATCAGTGGGGTGCGGCTGCGTTTATGCATGCCACCGACTGTAATTTCACTATCAGGAGTTATTCGACCGATCCGTCTGCCGCGATCCGTGAGCTTATGCGCACCGTGCAGCATGTTCAGAGAGTAACATTTGCTTTGCGTTCGTGGCGGGGAGGAAGAGTCACTTTTACTAGGTGCACATATGCGAATGAGATAGGCAAGTATGTGATCACTTATAGTAACTCAACGGACGATGATGCGTACGTCTGCGCGATCATGCTGTCAGCACACGGTGAAGACATAGTAGAAATCGTCCCGGGAGAGAAGGGCGCCCTTGCTCTTGAAGCCAAAGCAATTCTACGTGATAAAGGCTACACGGTCCACATGATCAAGAAAACGAAGACAGGGGGATACCGCGATGGCTACACTGAGTGATTTCACTCTCCGACGCAGAATCGATTGGGGCGAACTCATCTCCGACTGGCGCAAACCGCTGTCTATTCAGCCGGCGTCAGTGGAAGTGCGATTGGACGAGAACATTATCGTCTATCGTCATGGCGACGAGAACGTCACCATCGGCGAGAATGGTTACGAGCTGTTGCCGGGTGAGTTTATTCTCGCGTCCACCCAGGAGAAAGTCAGCGTGCCTGCCGACCTAGTGGCAAGGGTGGAAGGCAAATCGTCGTGGGCGCGCCGCGGAATTCTCGTTCACGTGTCCGCGGGATACATTGACCCGGGATTCCAGGGGAACGTGACCCTGGAGATCGCTAACCTGCACTCCAGTAAGCCCGCACATCTTTTCCCTGGGGATAGGATTGCGCAGATCGCTTTCGAGGACCTGGACAGGCCAGCCAGCATGCCGTACGGCACCAATGGATTGGGTTCGCATTATCAGGGACAGATCGGTGTCACACCATCGGCTATGGAGGAAGAATAATGAGCAAGATTGACCGACAGAAAATTGCGTTGGTTATTTCGAGGGAGTTGGGCGATTTGACTCCGTCTCCTCGCATTTCCGACCACGCCGGAGTCACTAACATTGAGTGTTTGCCGGGGAAGATCGAGATCACCGACCACGGTATTGTGGTGAAGACAAAGCGCGGCGTAACAGTGGGATGGACTCATGAGGAATCCTGCAGTCCAGAGCATTCTGCGATGCGCTGCAACCTACTTTTGCGGAGCGCCTCATGACAGCGAATAACCCAATGCTGGATATCGAACGCGAGA
>ERZ1674242.1-NODE-1-length-34583-cov-5.863270_pt1 | contig 34583 bp, 46 predicted proteins | sample MGYA00581202_ERZ1674242 | MGnify/ENA primary metagenome ERZ1674242 (study PRJEB41354, sample SAMEA4873293) | human saliva metagenome | biome: human-associated habitat [ENVO:00009003]; feature: mouth environment [ENVO:08000002]; material: saliva material... | reverse complement strand
TTAATATATTAAAAGTGTCCATTTGGCCATTAGTATACCAAAACGTTGATTTTCCAACGAAAAAGTGTGGCCAAAACCTTTTTTAAAAACGGCCAGTGGTCAAAAATTTTTTGGCAATCTGGTCACGCTCTCCTAAACACAAACCCACTCAGACCCCCGTTAAACCCACTCAGACCCCGTTAAACCCACTTAAGTGGGTTGACGATTCGGGGCAAAAAACGATAATCCAAGTCTCTTTTGACGAGCGGGGGACCCCATTTAAGAGATCCCCCACCCATCAAAAACTGAATCTAGAAGACCCAGTATGTGTCAACCGTATACCGATCGCACTCTGTCAGAGAAGCGTCGAAGCCGAAATATGTCGAAGCATACGTCCATGCCTCGCTCTGAGATTCCACAAGTGTCTCATGTTCAGTCACCTGTACTGCCCCAACAAACCCTCGAATGACGCAACGCATTTTCGGGACATCGTTGTCAAACATATCTCAGTGCCTTCCTGCTCCAACGCCAACACGCATGGCCGCGCTACGAACCCTCGACACACCGTGGCGCTCCTTCCAACCAGCCTGATTGACAGCACCCTTGAAAGTCGAATCCTCAGGAGAGTATGTCCTCATGATATTGACCACATCAGCCTTCCAAGGATCCTTCTTCTTAGGAGCCCGTCCGCCAAGCACGGTACGAGTATCTTCACCGTCATACACCTCAACCCGGTATCGATCGCACGCAATGCTCGCCACACGGTTCTTGAGGTACCACTCCGCGTAGACAACCCCACGATCTTTGTCGTCGCAGAAGAATGTCTTCCTCCACAACTCTCGCCCGAACAAATATCCGACGATCGAGAATCGGTAGATCATCTGCTCAGGGTGTCCAATAACATCAGTCGAGTAATCAGCATTCATTTCAGTCTTCTTCTTTCTCAAGAGTCTCGGCGGTCTCTCCATCACCTGTGTACCAAACTCGAACAGTGGCGTCGTCGATTTCGACACCCTCCCCGAGCTCATCGAAAAGCTCATCGATCAAGTTGTGACCAAACTCGCGAGCTTCACTCAACTTGTCAAAACCTTCACAAGATTCGACAGATCCTTCGCCCACGATTTCGTATTCAAATTGCACAACGAACATTTCAGTTCTCCTTTTCAACCTGTTCGAAGTCCAGTCCGATATGTTCAAACGCTCGAACCTTAACGATCTTGATAATCATGTTCCCTACTGCTGTTCCACTAGAGAGCTGTTCGAGACGAGTCTCAGCCTCTTCTCGAGTGTTAAAGAACCACATGAAGTCACTGCGAGCTCCAGTGACGCAATCACATGAGACCACTTGCAACATCCACTCACGGTGCTGGTCAATTCCACAGACAACTGTATCAGTCATTCTTCTTCCTGTTCTTGGGGTTATTCGCTCAGCCTTTTGTGTGAGGCCTGGGATATGTATGCCCATCCAACGTACTCCAGTACTCAGCCGACCATGTATTTGATTGCGATATCAATACCATCAAGAAGCAACAGCTTCAAAATATCCATCTCATCCTTCGCGTACGAATACTGGAAGATCTGAATATTGACTGGGATGTCAATCTTCTCTCGCAGACTTGCTGCGGCCTCGTTTGCCTCATCTCGAGTCTTGTAGAATGCGACGGTGGTCTTAGGAGTATCTCCAATGCTCCCAATACGACAGATAACACACCACTCGTTGTCGGCGGGATCGAACATTACCAGATTCTGTGCCATGATGGCGCTCCCTTACAGGTTGTGAGCGAATATACGCTCGTTGAACGTGGCCTTTTCAGCCACTGCCTTTGAGATAGCGGAATCGATTCCTGACTCCGACTTGAAGTAGTAGTACCACAAGTCAGTGTAAGGGGTGTTGATGCGGTCAATCCGACCTTCCGCCTGCTCCAACACCTTGTATGAATAGTTGAGACTGTAGAACACAATTGTATCAGTCTCGATACAGTTCCATCCCTCAGCCCCAGCCGTGTACTGAACCAAATATACCCAAGAGCCTCCCTCGGGGATTGGTTCGTGTGCGTGACCGTTCCACTCAGCGACTATGAATTCATCCTTGAGTTTCAACAACTCGTCTCGTTCATAGTTGAAGTTGTAGAACACGATCACTCTGTGCCGCTTCATAACGATCTTGCGCAACCGATCCAATCTGTTACCAGAAGAGTTCACACTACGTCGGAGAGCGTAACACACTCCCGCAGCGTTTCGAATCGGTTCCTTTGTCCAAGGATCCATCCGCTTCTTCACAATCAGATCGTATTCGTCTCGATCGAACGGTACGAAAATATCCTTGCGATTACGTCTCGTATGTCTCTCAGCAGGCATCGGCACGATGATACGCCGTCTGCGAGATTCGAGAACACCCGTATTGACGAATCGCTTCACTTTAGGATACTTCGCAAACCGATCCCAGACTATGTGTTGCTCTGAGAATGCGGTCCTGTTTTTGTAGAACCCATTCGCGATGAACAGGGGTACGTAGTCAAGCCAGGTATCCCCCGGTGTTGCGCTCAGTAAGATCCACAGGTTGTGCTTCGATATCTTGAGAAAGCTCTTAACCCAAGCACCAGATCCAACAACACGCTGCTCATCAAATATGAACACATGATCGCGGTAATCCGCAAACTTCGAGACATTGTTCCAGCTCTCGACCGTCACGTCGTCGCAGTTAACACCAAGCGCAGCAAACTCGCCCTCCCACTCGAGAGAGTCTCTTTTCCGCGCAGTAGTGATCACGACGATCTTCTTTGCGTCTGCATTCGAAAGGGCCCATGAGGCCCCCACACGTGACTTGCCCGAGCCGACACCGCCGACCAGGACATTGCCGCCATGCAGGAGCCTCAGGGCCTCTTCCTGATGCGAATATAGTTTATTCGTCATCGTCGAATAGGAGACACAGCATCCGCTCGCAGACCTCTTCAGGGATCGCGGGGTAGAACTCAACATTCTCGCGAACCCAGCCGACCTCAGTCGAGCAACGTGCAATCCATTCCCACGAGAATGGACTCATAGCGCTAATGGTCGTGTGTCCGAAAAGCGAAGTGCATTCCATCCAGTCGACATACCAATAGCCGTCCTTCATATATGAATGCACACCGTCAATGGTCGCGTCGTATCCAGTCAACACCAGAGGCGAGAAGTCCACGGGTGGATTATCTCGAGGCGGAGTGTCAAACGTCTCCTTGGTCACACTGGTGTCAGGACCCATCATCGTCTTGAATGCCATGTTGAATATCTCCTATCTTGTGTTATATGCCGACCTGAGGCGCGAAACCTCGGAAGAGAGCCGCCTTGATCAGCTCTTGGTCTTCCTTGCTGAAGGCTTGGTTGACGTATACAGACTTCACCGTATCGCCGTCCAACTTCACGCGAGCCACCCAAGAGTCACCGTTCGCGATCGGATCGAATCCCTCAATTGCCAAAGACTTGATTTCGAGGAAGACTTCGGACGAATTATTCTTGACTCCGATATTGGACGTGGTCGAGTAGCCATCAAGAAGCTCCACAGACAGACGAGGCTGAGCCTCATTCCCAACGATCCGACCATTCTGGAAGTTGATCCGAATGGTGTAAGGTTCGTCGTCCTTGATGTCGTTGCCGACAGCCTTCTTGGCGAGCGCCAGGATGCCACGGTTAATAACCTTCTCCGTGTCAGGATATCGGTTGAACTGAGCTCCGGGAGTCTTGAGCTGAGTTTTAGTGTTTGCGGGGATCTGTGCCATCACAGAGCCTCCCTTCCTGGGTCTTTCCTAAGTGCTTCCTTGATCGAAATCCGGGAAGTAGTCTTAATCTTCGGATTGAATTCAGCGTTGTTGGCCCACCATGAGCCATACTTAGCGCCCTTGCCGAATCCGGGTTCGGGCTCATCGCCGTGTGTAACGGAGCGCATGATCCAGTCGTCTCCGGCATCGATCACAGTTTCCTTGGTGTGGTCGGTAGCTGATCGACCATTTACGAAGAAAACGATCTTGCGTACGTACCAGATGTATTCCGTGGCCACGGGGTCGCTACTGCCATTGACAGTCTTGCTAACCTGTTCGCCCATGACAGTTCCCTCGATCCGAATCGAGAAACCTGAGTAGTCGCCGTTAGCAGGGATGAATCCGTTCCTGATGTTGACAACCGCGGTGAAGCTGTCACCATTAAGCATTGGATCATTCGTGCGTTCAAGTACTGTAGAAAGGTATTGTGCAATATCCTGTGCACCACCCCTATTCAGTTCTTTGACCGGTTTCAAATGATCCTGTGACCATGTTCGATCATTCGGGACAATGGTTTCGAACCAGTTACTCATAGAGTTAACTCGCCTTCCTCTTGTAGCTGCGCCCAGATGATATCATCTCGACGCCGCTGTGTTTTTCTGACATCCGATCGATTCCCTAGGAACAGGTTATCGAGCGAATTGTTCTCGAGGTCTCCATCTGCATGACAGACGTATAGGCCCCTGTCGGGCCACCTCTTGTAGAAGGCAGCCCAGATCACCGATGCGACTGAATGTTCTCGAGCCTCACCGGGAGTTGTGTACAGCCGAACATAGCGTGAGTTCCCTCTACGCTTGAACGGCCGAAGGGTTACGCCGGTATCCTTCCGACGAATGGTACCCAGACGATTGGCTTCGTAGTGGTTAAAGCCAGGCACATCCGCCCAGATGTCAGCATACTCTTTATACATGATAGCTCCTTTCGTCTAAGACGGGGGCAGACCTTTTACAGCCCACCCCCGCCTTAAAATATGATCAGTCGAGATTCGCGTACTTAGCCGCGAAGGAAGCCGACTCGTCATCCATCACGACGTACAGCTCCTTCACATAAGCGGAGATACCCTTCTGGCCACGGATGTCGTACACCGACGGGTGGATGACCACATCTGCAGTCTTGATCGTGATGTTGTCCAGGGTACCAACAGTATCCTCAGTGAGGAGCTGCTTACGTCCACCAGTAACCAGCCAGATGGCCGGAGCACGGAACTTGTACGAGACCTTGACGCCGAGGTAAGGACGCTCGGGATCGAACTCGCCATCCTGGTTCTTGCGGTACTTGACGTTCCAGCCATCTCGCTCGAGATCCTCGACGAGGTTCAGCGGAATAGCGACCGAGAACTCGCGCTTACCTCCGTTCTGGTTGTAGCGCGTCGGTGACCCGGCAAAGTTCGTGAAGAGCAGACGAGCGTCTTCGATAACAAGATCGGAGGGGGTGTTGTTGAATGCCACGATGTTTTCCTTTCTCAGCGGCACAGTGTTTCGAGATCGACGAATTGTTCGATCGCTTGTTTTGCCTCATCGGCGAGCATCTCGGCGTAAGACGTATCTACGTCCTGTTCCTGATGCATGAATCGGACCATCTCTGCTTCTTTCCAGCGATAGCCCTTTGTCCCAACGACGGCGTCTTTGATCTCACCTTCGTTGTTCATTCGAAGTAGCTCAGCTCCACCTCGATCAGGCTTGATCGGCACGAACGCACCGACCTTACCAACGAAGTGCTTAGATCCATCTGGGAACTTCAAATGCATTGTGGTCTTGACCTGTTTGGTCTGAATGTAATCCTCGAATTCAATCGGCTCCTTCGTGAAGAGCTTCTTGAATACGTAAGGCTCCTGGAACTGCTTACCAGTAGCAGTCCATTCCCCTTCGTGAGGAAATGCATACTTCGCAATGTACACAGCCTTGTTGACTAGACACATCTTGGCGTAGGTGGCTTCGTGTTCGAAGTCGTACCCGTACCTCTTCCCGAAGTCCGTCACCTTCTGAATATCATCAGGTGTCGCCCCAGGTATCTTGATAGAGTCCGTCTTGATATGAGCAACTGTCAGACCGAGTTCATCTTGCACATAGTGTTTGAGGTCGATCATGAACAGAGCCCCTCGCTTCGCGACAATGTTGTCAACGTTCCGAGGATCCCATGCGGGGTTGTCGAACTTAGCGCTCGTAAGCCCGTACATGGAGTTGATCGGAATCTTGAGAGCCTTGCCGAGTTCGTCGAGATCGTAATTCTTCGCAATCTCAACAAGACGCCCGTCGAAGAGCTTACTCAACGAGTCCATGTCCTTATGCTTGATCGCAACACGAGCCTGCTTGAGCTCGCTGTAACGCTGAGTATAGGGACCGAACAGATTGAGTTGCTCGATCGACGTCGGATGCATTGACGCAACATCAAGGAGGGCGACGTTCTCGTAATATCCGGGTTCCGAATATACGTATCCACCCTCCCCGGGATCTTCTCCACGATAGGACGAACCCTTGAACTTGTCAAAGGTGTATCCGGGGAACATCTTGCTGAGGTCTGTGTAAACGAACTTCGACTTGTCAGGTCGACGCTCCTTACCAAACACCAGAGCACAGGTGTGCTGATTTGTGGTGTCGTTGACACTCAGACCAGAGAGTTCTGCAAGAATCTTGCGGGCACCCCAGTCACTAGCGAGATGGTCGAACACCAGCTCAGTGGCCTCGACATCGTTCTTGCAGTATTCAACGACGTCGTCCCACTGATCCTCAGGAACCGGCTGGTCCCAAGGCAGGTTGTTCTCCTGGTGATTGATCCCGAGCTCGATTTCCCACTTCTTGAGAGACTGCTTCTTCGTCGAGAAGTCGTAAATATCCGCGTAGGAGAGGTTATATGCCTCACGGAATGTTGCGTTCTTCTCGTTGTTGATGATGCGCTGAGAGATCTCGAAGAGTTCCGCGTTCGAATATCCGAGTGACGCCGCATACATGATGTGGTTGTCGTACTTACGGTTATTGAATCCAATCAACCGAAGATCAAACAACGATTTCACTGCCTTAGCCGAAGGATTCGTCCAGAAATGAACGTAATCCTCTCTGGGGAATTTATAGCAGATGACGAACAAATTCGGGAAGACTTCAACATCGTAAAATGCGATGCGTCCGTTTCCGTCTTCAGCGACTTCCGCCTTGTCTTCAGACATGAAGTGCATCTGCTGGACCATCTTAAGGCAGCGATCCGACTGGTTTGTCGAAGACATCGCGAAAGAGGTCACTGCGTTTCGAGCGTCAGTTACATCGTATGTGATCCCAGACTCGAAAGCCTCGTCAAGAATACTCTTGATGAAGTCTACGCTTGGAGCAGTATTCGCGTGTACTTCCTTACGGAGCGCCTTGGCGATTAGAGCTCTGAGATGGTTCTCATCCTGGACGTGTTTCTTGTTGATCATCTTAGGGGCCTTTGCAGGGAGGTCTCCCGGATAATCCTCGATACCTCGCCCGTTGTGAAGGGACAGTCGTCTCCGAAGAGACGCGTTCCCCCGGAATCGTTTGATTTCAATTCCAGGAGAATATTCAGCAAGGGTATCTTTATCGACAGGATATCGATAGATGAGGTGGATGCCGCCGCCACTTTTCGACGTTTCAGCATACGTCGGAGGCCAAGCAGAAGCAGCACGAAGATTAGCATTGAGGTCTTTTTCACAATTGTCTCCTTTCAGATCAAAGTCAATGCAAACATATTCCTCGGGCATGAGGACGTAATGCTCTTCGGTCGGTGCTATGTCAACGAGTGTCGTGTCGACATTTACCCAGGCTTTCTTAGGTGTTCCGTTTTCGGACGAGTATTGGGCCTTACATCCCCCGAAGTATTCGTCAAATATAGATGTCTGACCAGGGTATAGATCTAGCCAGTTATCGGTTTTGACTGGATTTGATTCATTCGGCTGACTTTCAAATTTGTCATTGCAAAAACCGATGAACAGACTCCGATATCGAACGCCGTCAAGCTGAATCCGATCATGGAACTCTCGAAAATATCGACGAAGTTCGGTTCTAAACCGATATCGTGGCATCAAATACTGAATACCAGTCTCGTTGACATATTCTTTGTAATCGGAATACGCCTTCGCAAGCGTCACCGTATCGTTGGGACCCCAGTCTTCATATGCCTCCATTACGAAGTTATATACAGGATTCGTTTCGGATATCATCGTGCGAGACCTGTAGTTACGGTAGTAATCCGGACCCAGATTACGGTACACGTTAATACAGTGCTGAGCGATAATTCCGAGTTCGTGGTAAACGCCGTCCATAACCTCGCGGTATTCGTTTATGGATAAACGCCGTCCGGATGGTGACACGTCTAGAAGACGTCGCGGAATACCCGAGTTCGCATCGGTGATCTTGACAGGGTTATTCGACGCCATAATCAGCATTGTGGTGATACGTAGAGACCGAGGCTTTTTGAACTTTTCATTAACGAGCTGAATCTCATTCGAGATGATCGAGTTCAAACGAGTATTTGTCTCAATACGACTCAAATCACCGTCGTGTTCAATAGCCACCAACGGATCGTCCGCAAATGCACTGAGCGCAAACGAGTTACTTCGTTGCGCGAGTGACTCAGAGTCGAATGGTACGCAGAAATCTCCGAAGAGTTTTTGCATAACATTTAAGATCGTCGATTTACCTGATCCGGGGTCTCCATAGAACACCAGAAACTTGTCAATGGTCCGACTGTCTCCAGTCAGAACAGACCCGATGGCCCATTCGATTTTCTCGCGTTCCGATGGATCATAAAGCGTGTCAACGAGTTTTGACCAGTTGACTGGCACACCATCTTCGAGAGAATATGGCAAGCGATACGATATATGGTCTTCTTGACGAGTTACAGTATTCAGAAATACTGGATTCCGATCGAGTGGATGATCGGTATTGACCATGTTCTTAGTCCACTGTCGATACCGTTTCCAAACCCCATCCCTTTCGGATACACAGAATCTGGGGATCATGTTTTGAACGTTAGAGTTCTCGACATATTTTCGAACGTCACCGTCAATTAGGTCAACGACGTCGAATTCATTCTTAGACCAAAGACCCGTATTTGGGTTCCAGATAGCGACGAAGTCACCATCACGCAACATAATATCGCGAGAATTGACATTACGGAACCATGGAGCTACCTCCATAAAACCCATCTGACCTCGTATGGGGTTTGTTTCAATCTCGTAAAAGTCCACCTCCTGTGGCCTCCTTTTTAGTGATATGGATCGTACAAGTTGGCCCACTGAATCATTTGAGTCGTTAGGGGCATCTCGAGAGTATCCACCCCGGGGATTCGGAATAATCCGCCAGTTCCATTCCTCGAATAGGTCCTGTACATCACGCGCTCGGCTATGTTCAGCGCCTCTTCATGAATCTCTGAAGGTAGGCGCCCATCGTCAGAATATGAACGAGCGCCCATGTTCAGAAGGATAGACTTCGTGAACGATTCCCGATCCTGATACAGCATGGCCGTCAGGGTATCGGTAATGCTCACAAAGATCTCAAGGAACGAAGCCGGAGCTTGCCTCGGCTCGGGCATACCCGTTTCGTAGCAGTATTCGTCCCTCATGCGAAGAGCCTGAATGGCTTTATCTTCGTCCTCAGGAATATACCACGCGAAATCGAGTTCGTCCCACACCGAAGCAAGCTCCGAGTAGTTCTCGAGACACCCTCGCTTGATAAGCCAGGGTGTGTAGTGCATGTCAGATCTTGTCCCAGATCATTCCGTCAACGTTGAAGTCGACAATGAAGTTCGAGTCAACACGAGAGTAGTCCTCGCTCGGAACTCGATAAATGTTTGCATCGTAGTTGCCGAACGAGACGTAGTTGTCGCCATCCTTAGAGTTCTTGATCCAACCAACCACAGCACCCTCACGAGTGCGAGACAGGCCGAGCTGATCGTAGACCTCATTCAGGAATAGGTGACCCTTGCGCTCGAGACGACGATTCGCCCACAGCTGAACGGCTGCAAGCGTCTCAGAGGTGTAATCCTCGTTCTCATCCCAGCAGTTCGAGGACTCCTCGGTGATGATGCGCGCGTAGGGCGACAGGTCTGTGATAGACGCGAGAACGGCATCGACGACAGCCGCAGCGTCAGACTTGTTGTCGGAAGAGAGGATCTCTTCAGCAGTCTTGTCGTAGTTAGGCAGCTTCGGACGAGTGATCTTCGCAACAGTCTCTTCGCCGAGTGCGGTAACCATGGACTTCTTGTAGTCATCGAACGCGGTCTGAAGAACGGTGTAAGCCGCGCCAACGGCAGCGAGACGCTTCTTCGAAATCGAGTTCGAGAAGTAGATCATCGCGATGGTGGATGCGCCGACAATCGCAGCGGGTGCGCAGGTGTAGGCGGTGTCAAGGATGAAGAGGAGACGGTTCTTCATCTCGATCTTGTGGACGTCCTCATCGGCGATCTGGTCTGCGTTGCGGATGCACTCCTTGCGGCGTTCCCAGTCGCGACCTTCGCAGTCCTCGAATCGAGTGCCGGCTTGCCATGCGAGATAGCCAGTCGCGACGACACCAACGGAGGCGGTAACGGAGAGAATGGTGGGGGCGTGCTTCGAGATGCGAGCCATGCCCGTGTGGAAAGCGGTTGTGATAGACATTTGAATATGCTCCTTTCCGAGCAAATAGGTTACTTGAGGGGTTCAGGACGGTCGGCAGAGACGAGCCAACCTTCCCTGATCTGTCGGATTTCGAACGCGTCGGTTGTGGTCCAACCCCAGCGCTCATCGGTGTATCGGGGCTGAATGCCGACAGACGACATCAGGTCAGCGACAGAGACCTGACCGTATTCTTCAATCTGTTCGGCAATGAATTCGATCACGTCAACGGCATCACCGCGAGTGTCGAACACTAAGTCCTCCACATTCGTGGGCTTGGGCTGACGAGGTTCACGACGTTCGGATCGACGCGAGTCGTAGTAGCCACGACTCCGATCGGAACGAGAGGAACTAGAATATGACGTGTATCCAGATGTCGAACGACGCCTAGGGTCGACCTCGCCGTACAGCAGCTGCTGAATGCCCTGCGTCACCATGTCGGTGATGGCGTTCTTAGCGGCTGGGATGGCCACGTCAATAACAAGATGCTCAGCAATCTCTGGGAGATCCTGAGCGAAGAAGGTCCGAAGAGCTTCCTTGACGGCAGACTTCTTCTGGACCTTGGCCTTGGCGATAACCTTCTTCTCGGGGAGGGCCCCCTCCTTGGCTTTATCAGTGTTGCCAGGGAGGGAGACCTCGGTGGGCCGAGTGGGCTCGATGGGGACGATGTCCGACATCAGTTGGCCTCAGCCATCTTGCGGAGCTCTTCGAGAGAGGCGTTGGGGTTCTCCTCGACCAGCTTCTTGGCCTTACCCATGATGTCATCCGGGAAGAGTCCAGCGAGGAACCCGTTGGAGAACTTGGGGTCGTTGCTGAGCTTGTCCAGAAGGGCGTCGAATGCCGGCGAAGACATAAACGCCTTCGTCGCACGGTCGTCCTTGAAGAAGCGCTTGCCGTCCTCCGAGCGCTCACCATAGGCCTTGGCGACAAACTCACAGAGGAGCTTGTACGCGTCCATGGGAGAAGCCTCGCCGCTGTTGATCGTGGCGATCTTGGCCGAGAGCGGAGTGCGACGAAGCTCCATGTTCATGAGCTCGCCCTTGGAGAGGTTGAAGTAAAGGGTTTCTTCAGTCTCTTCACCGAAGAAGTTGATGTACTTGACCTTGACGGACTGCATGTCAGTTGTCTTCCTTTCGAGAAATGGAGATGATGTAGACAGCCGCGCCGATCGCGGCAATCATGATGACCAGAGTCGCGGCGATTTCCGCGTAGGTTCCGGTCTTAGCGAGCTTGGTCTCGCTAGGCTTGGGTGATTCGGCCGTCTTTGTGGGACGAGTCGAAGGGACAGGCGTCTCAGAGGGGGAAGGCTTAGTTGAAGGCGAGGGCGTTCCCGACTGAGGCGTGGGGGTTCCGGACTGAGGTGCATCAGGGGTCTCAATAGAGGGAGAAGGAACCGGGATAGTTCCATCCCCAGTCGTCCCACCACGAACCTCGACCTCGATCGTACGCTCGAGCTTGGTGCTATTCACATAAGCAACGTTTGTTGCGGTCTTCGCGCCTGCCGGTGTAGCCATCGGCTCAGGCGTGTAAGTAACACACGTCTTCACACCTTCGGGTGCAGTGAACTCGATAGTGTAATCGTTGACCGGGATGGCCGTGATGTACACAGTCGTGTTGGGATCCCAGGTATTGCCCTTGGCGCACTTAACCGAAGTGCTGAGCTTGGTGTAGCTGTCATGAATGTTGTACTTGACGCCGGGTTCGGCGACCCAAGTGATCATCCACGAAGTAGAGCCATCGGGGTTAACCCAGCCCCACTTCGAGTTCTCAGGCTTCGCGTCCTCGTAATGACCGCCGTTACAGTCATTATCGCAGGTGTTATCCCCGTCCTTGTCTCCGAAGATGAAGGGCCAGGTCTGACCTCCGATAGAGATCTCACCAAACTTCTTGCCGACCACAGACTCCTGAAGGCGGGCGGTCGCCCACCAAATACCGGAAATATCGGTCTTGTTGGCGACTGCATCCGGGACGTTGTCCACAGTGCAGGTGAGAGTGCCCTTGTCAGTCTCGCAGGAGCCGATCTTTTCGCCGGAATCCAGGGTGAAGGGGAAGTTGTACGCCCAGTTGATGACGTCAGACGTAACCTTGAAGGACTGTCCGACCTCAAGCTTCTTGGTAGACCAGGTTCCCTTGACGGTCACCGGGGACGAGACCTGGGACGATCCCGAGGAAATGGAGGTGATGTTTGCGTTAATCGGCTCTCCCTCGGCAAGGGCTGGAGCCGCGGTACCGCAGATAAGAGCTGCTGCAATACCAATGGATGCGAGTGAACGCTTCATGATCAGTTTTCCTTCCAAATATTTAAGTTTGGGGTGATCACTTGTTCTGGTAGTTGCGGTACTCCTCGATGTACTTCTCAAGCTTCGGTCCGAAGGCCTTGAGAAGGAGGAAGCCGACAAAGCCGGTAGCGGCGATCTTGCCAGTACCTCCACCGAGGATCTTGGAGATCGCGTTGATGATCATCATGAAGGTGATGAAGGTGAGGATGATGATGAGCATAATGATGCTACCGAAGGTTTCCATTGTAGTGACTGCCTTTCAGTTTGGACAAAGCCTATAACCCGTGTTAGGGGTTATAGGGTGAGGAGGTCTCAGTTCTTGGACTGGGATTTCTGGTATGCCTTCTTACGGGCACGGTTGGGATCGAGGGCGCAGCAAACGCCAAAGAAGCCAAGCATGATTCCGAAGGTGTACATGGGAGGGGTCCTTTCTTGAGGGTTAGTTCTCATTAGGACTCCCGTTTTTTGTGTTTGGCCAGTATTCTGGAGGGTCAGAATACTCAATCGGCTCATCTGTGAAAGTGACCTTATTCTCCTTGGTCACTGCTCTTCAACCGATCTTGAACCAGTTCGGCTGAGGAGCGGGGGTCAGTGCGACCTCAACCGCGGGCGAACCGGAGGGCAGAAGCACCGGACGGAACTCGGGCTTGATGGTCACACCACCATCCCATCCGAGCTCGTCGCCGACACCCGTCTCACCGATGTGGATCTGAGCGTAGAAGTCGTTCAGAGGGCAGGGGCCGAAGTTCAGCAGGTCCTCAGAGATGTTGTTGCAGTAGCCACGGATCTTCTCCGCGGTCGAACGGAAGGTACGTCCGGTGATGGCGTCCTTGCAGAGGACCTCCTCGTCACCGAAAATGACCATCGAGCCCTCGGGGAGCTTCTTCTCGGCAGCCTTCTTATCAGCCGGCTTGCCACCCTTCTTGATGACCTCGACCTGCTCGAGCACGTTCTTGCGGAGCTCGGACACGTTCATCTGAGAAATGGAGTACGCGGCGGCGAGAGCCTGGTACTTCTTGTAAGTGACGTTGTGCAGGGAGACGATCGCGAAGATCGTGACGCCCAGGCTGGCCGCAGCGGGGATGTACGTCATCCAGTTGCGCTTGGCGAAGTCGAGGAGGTTCTTAGATGCGCCGTTGTCGTCTGCGATAGCCTTGGCGTGAGCCTTGCCAGAGGTGACGGCGGTCGCAATAGAGGCTGCGATGCCCAGACCCGTGATCAGGATCTGAGGGTTGGACTTGATCCAGTTCATGGCAAGCTTGATGGTGTTCTTGATGGACATGGTTGTGCTTCTTTCTTGAAATATGGAGGTTGATTGATGATCAGAGGTTGTAGATGTACTCGGCGAGATCGAGGCCGAGGATGGATGTTGCGGCGATCGGAATGAAGTTCGGATCAGATCCGACCGCGAGGGAGTCGACATGGATATAGGGCTCATGAAGCTCAGTGTTGTCGACGATGACGATATTCTTGGCGAATGCGCGCCGGCGGTCAGTCATGACGAACCGGAACGGAACAATCGCATACTTCGCATCAGGCTTATCGGCCTCATCCCTGGAGATGAGGAGTCGTTCACCAACCCCGTCCATGAAGTAGATGTCTTCATAATTGTACGGCGCGACGCGCTTAGGCTTGATTACCTTGCCGCCGATATGCTTGCCGACAAGCACCCCGAGAGCAGTCGTCTCAAGGGGGTTCGGACGTATGGGCTCCGAGTGAGCAACCGAGATCGAGACAAGCGATCCTTCGGGAACGCTGAGGTCGACTTCGGAGAGGTTGAAGATCTTTCGCAGGGTCATGGTTGTGCTTCCTTTCAAATAAAGCCTATACACCGTGTATGGTGTATAGGGGGTGAGAGTCAGTTGAGGTCAAGGGTGACACATGCACTGGTGACAATCAGGTACAGTGCACAAATGGGCACCACCGTGATGCTGATGATGGTAAAGACGATCTCGCGAACGAGCCAGTTTCGGATGCTAACCTTGGTGAGCAAGTTAACAACGCCGAAGCGGCAGAATGCGAAACCAATCGCATACCAAACATGTGCAGTCAGGGCGATGGCGAGTGCGGTGATGAGAATGTCGTAGAACATGATGGTTCCTTTCAAAGAGGGTTGATAGTTCTCATTATTCGCCGCGTAAAAATTGCCATCAAAGCCTATAACCCGTGTTAGGGGTTATAGGGGTTGAGAGTTCTCAGAGGAGTGTGTGTCACTCGTCGTCGGAGGAGTCCGATGACGCTCGCAGACCGGCGATGGTCATAGCGCCAAAGAAGATAGCGACGGAGGACAAGGCGGCAACCTTGGCAACCGGGACGCTCTTTTCGGCGACCGTCTTAATGCGGTCCATAAGAGGGGTCTTCGGGGTGGTCTCTTCGAGTTCGTTCGAGTTGGACATGGTGAGTTCCTTTCTTGAGTGGTTAGTTCTCATTAGTATCGGGGTACTTTTTGCGGAGCTCTTCGACGAGATCGATCACGGGGTTCTTCTGGCGCTCTGCGATCATCGCGAGAGCGTTAATTGCAGACCATATGGACAACGGTGCCGCGATCGCAACTAGTATCATCAACAAAGTATACATAGTGACTCCTATTTTGAGGTCAAAGCCTATAACCCGTGTTAGGGGTTATAGGGTTGAGGTTACTTTTCCTCGTCGTAGGGCGTGAACTTAAGGTTCAAGCTCTCGTGAACAAGGCTAGCGGCGAACTTCTGTAGGGTTTCGTCTTCATAGGTGCTAGCGATCTTGAGGAGGCACCGAAGGTACTTCGTCTGGAGCTTAGCACCAATGGAGAAGGAGATGCAGAAGATAGCAAATCCGCCGGCAATAGCCTGGGGGATAGAGATCTTGGTAGACATGGTTGTGTCCTTTCTAGAGGGTTAGTTCTCATTATTCGCCGCGTAAAAATTGCCATCAAAGCCTATAACCCGTGTTAGGGGTTATAGGATTGAGGGTTCAGTTTTCTTCAAGGTCGGGGAGGCTCATGGTGAGCTTGAGGTCCTTGTTGATGAGCTCCACGCAGAGCTTGCGGAGCATCTGGTTCTTACCGTAGCAGGCGTAGTTGAACGTCTTGCTGTAGAATACAGTGCGTTCAATCCTGCCGAGGTTGTAGAATACAGGTGCTGCAATCGCGAGGGTAGCGGCGGCAACGAAGGAGTAAGCGTACTTCGACATGAGAGTAGTCCTTTCAAAGAGGGTTGATAGTTCTCATTATTCGCCGCGTAAAAATTGCCATCAAAGCCTATAACCCGTGTTAGGGGTTATAGGGGTTGAGGGGTTTCAGTCATTGAGGTCGTGATCGATGTCACGCATGAGGTTGTCCAGCACCTTAGCCTTGGAGTCGCCTTCAGCGAGGTCGCGGTATGCGTGCCAGTACGAGGCGGCCACCTTCTTGATGGTGGTCTCGTAGCGGTCAGCAACATAGGCGAGCCAGATGTTGTAGGCGAAAGAGAGGGCGAGGAGAATGCAGACAGTGATGGTGAGTGCGTTGAACATGATGGTTCCTTTCAAAGAGGGTTGATAGTTCTCATTATCAGTTGTGTAAAGTTTGTGTTAGTTAAATCCTGTAACCCGTGTTAGGGGTTATAGGATTGAGGGTTCAGTTTTCTTCAAGGTCGGGGAGGATGTAAAAGTCTATAATCCTAGATTTTAGGGTTATAGACTTCGAGCAGTTCTACTTACGGAACTTCAGCATCGAAAATGCCTTTGAGGCAAGAACGTGGGTCTGCTCGTAGTTGAGGACCGCCATAAGACCGAGCAAGTACACCACGCCGTTGGCAATGGTCTCGGACGAAGGCATAAGCTTCTCTTTAAGGTCGTTATCCTTAACGAGCTTGTGCAGTCGTTCGAGGTTACCAACAGCAGTGGTGTACTCACAGGTCGACGGGTCCTCTCCACCGAGCCAGTTAAGCACCTCGTTCTCGAGGTCCTCAGGTTCGTAGAGGCGTTCGACGTTAGACATGGTGAGTCCTTTCGTGTAGAGTGGGTAGTACTCACTATGCCGAACGTTTTTCTTACTGCTCAGGCTTGGACACCTTCAGGACGATGGTGTCGCCATCCTTGAGGTTCGAAGGCTCGGCCGCGAAGTCCGCGTAGACGTCATCGTGCTTCGTCACGACAAGGTTGCCGTGAGTCTCGGGGGTGTAGTTAGCGGAACTGACACCGAGAGATGCTCCGAGGAATACGCCAAACGCGGTGATTGTCGCAGTGACTTCGTTAGTGTAAGGGATCCCCCACACCATGCCAGCTGCGTTAACGAACGTAGCCAGCGCCGGGATGATGATAAGCGCAACGCGCTTGAGAATATCGTAGGTCTGGTTGTTCACTTGTTCTTCCTTCCTTCAATGATGTTAGGCATCATGGGCAGCTCGTCTACCTGTTCGAATATACGTCGCGCAAGGCCGTTTCCGCCTAGAGCGGAATATATCTGATACTCCGCTTCGAATTCTTCATATTCGTCCATTGTGACGTAGCCGCGATCGATGTATGCACGTCCGAGCGTAATGAGCTGATTTCTGGAAACGGACAGTAGAAGCTTAGCCGCATTATTGTTATGATCGGCTTTTGTTTTTGCCCATGCCCAGATTCCGGAGCCACCGAGTAATGCTGTTACAGCTGGGTTCGCCATTTCGGCGATCTTTGTCAAATCCACTTATCGGTTACTTCCTCTCCGTACTGATAGAATCGATCTGGTTGGATTTTGATCGAATATGTTGTGAGATCTCCGCCGCTCACAGTTCTCTCGATTACGTATCCAGTGAACATAACGTCCATAATCGTTGCTTTGACTGGGCGTCCGATCGGAAGGTTGTAAAAACGTTCTGACTGAACTTCGTCGATGTCGACAGTTACCGACCTAAGCGGCTCGCAACGAATTTCTTCAGTAGTCTGCCCCCATTCCCGATCATCACTGCCTGGGACTCCGGATTCATATCGATATACGCCTTGCCAGTCGGTCGTATTTTGCATATACGGGCGATTTTCATACCATGTACGAATCCGCCCTCTGGATGCCATCTTCCACCGGCCGTAGTCACTGGTCTTTCCGATATACCAATGTGTCGGGGCGCCTGGAAGTCGTCTGATCAGTCTAGACGACACAGAGTCTAGGGGACCCAGATCAATGATTTCAGTTGAGTCATTCAATGACTTGGCGTACAGTGTAATGTCCAGATTGTTACCGTTATCGTTAGTCACGGTAATACCCGAAGTGAAATACAATTGATTGTACAACGCAGCATTGTACATATCATCATATATACTCGTAGATGGGTCGAACTTGTCCTCGTAACTATTGAGGTCATTTGGAACCGAAGCTCTCAACCAATACACAAACCATCGGTTCGAATCTTTGTTTATATCGTCCAGCAAATGTTTAAAAATCCCAACCGGAGAAAACGTGCTCGGATATAAATTCTCGTAGGATCCACATTTGTTGCGACGTTTTAGCAGTTCCCAAACAGAGACACAACGAACTTCGCTGATGCCTTGCGATTCGTATGATATTTCCTCCACGACGAACGGAGTCGCTGTTGCCCCGAAGCAGCATACAACAGTTCCTGGAGGGTAAGGAAATGACCCCTTACATCTAAACGTCGTCGAAGCAGTATACAGTCCCTCTTTAATCAACGTGTCAAAAACTGGAATCGTTGAGAACGTCCCCATCGATTTCCCACTGAGCACTTGAATGACATTAGGCATTATTAAAGACTCTTTCTGACCATAACCATATTTAACTTGCAATAACCTGTGCCCATGCTGTCCAGGCTAATCTTGGGGGGCTCCTTTAGGTATTCAATCCAATCGCATAGGTTCCTGATGTCGAAAGCGGGATATGATTCATACGCGTAGCACGCAGCGGCGTTCGCGTCATAACCACCTGAGATGCTAAAGCGTCGGGTTCCATCGATTAGGCCGTACATAGTGAACACTCCGGGATTACTGGACGAGTTACCCTGGAGCAGGGCGGCAAACATATCCATATCGCCGTCGAAAATTCTATACTTCGACTTTCCAATTGCCGGAAGAGACAGCTTTAGTTCGCGAATATCGACCGGTCCAATTTCTGTAGAAATCGATTGGATTGTCGAGATGATATCATTCTTGGCTGCGGTCCAATTCTGGTTCCCGAGTCCCATATACAGTGTGAATGTATAACCATACATTACCGGCAGTTTTGTCGAAATGGTGAATTCGATGGTCGCTGGATATTCTGCATAGTTGTACTTAAGTTCACGAATGACACAAGCTTGCGTAAACGGCGAGACCCTTCCGAAAGAGAGGGTCGGTTTGGTGTAATTCGTCGTTTCGTTCGACTTGTAATTGACTGTCGGAACTATAAGAGACTGATCTGTAAGTTCAACAGTGGATATCCTCTTGGACGAAAGGTAGTCGAGAAAATACCTAGCAGGTCGCTCGGGAATAGGAACAGCAGGCGTCAGACGCATGTTAATGTCGATATGTTTTTCGGACATCGATGTAACGACATTTCCCGTAAAATTGTATTCCCTATTCGGACCAAAAGATCCGTTTAAGATTTGAGCGACCCAGCCCCGGTCCACACGATTCAAATACAGAGGTAGATCCAAACCGTTGTCATTGAGTATTCGAACCTTTGTGTACGCCATGGTGTTTACATCCTCTTCATTCGTTCGAGTTGGCGCTCTGTTTGACGGTATAGGTCATTCAGATCGAGCGCCTTTGGTGATTCGTTGTACTGGTTGAAGACCATCGGCTTCTGGTTGTTGCGCAGTTCGTCTCGAAGAGCTCGAATCTCTTGCGCTGTTTGGCTGCCATTTTGAACCGAAGTGCCAACAACATTCGCATGCAGGTCGTTCATCGTGAGATCTTGCAGACCGTTAACCTCAGAGAGGTCGACAGTCGGCTTGATGACCGGATTCCAATCGGTATCCAGATTAGCCATCGCATTCACCATGTCATCGCCGAGGCCAGACATTGCGTCGACGGCATCAGACTGGTTCTTGTCGATACCCTGGACAATACCCGCAACGATGAACCCAGCCGCAGTCGCGAATACACGCGAAGGCGAGTGGATGCCAAGGGTACTCTTAAACGAGCTAAGAGCACTCGAGGCTACGTTGCGCAGCTTGTTGTAAAGGGCTCCGGCAGCTCCCGACACACCGTTGATAACACCATTGATGATGTTGCGTCCGATGGAACTTGCATGCGGTGCGAATGTATTGGCCATGCCAGTCAGACCATTCTTGATGAATCTGATGATGGCCATGATCAGCTTGTTGACCGCGGCTTGAAGCTCCGGCCCCTTCTGATCAATAGCATCCGCAAATCCATTGATGAACGTAATGACAGCATCCCATGCGGCATTGATGATAATCAAGGAACTAGCCGCGATGCCTTTGATCAGTGCTGCGATAAGGTTCGCACCCGACGTAGTCAGATCTGGAATCTTAGCTGCGATACCGTCAATCAGTGCCTGAAGCAGTGTCAGCATTGCCTCGACAATCAGCGGAACACAAGTCTTGATTGTTTCGATGAACCCTTTCAACAGACTCACATAGGACTCTATGAACTTGGGTTGGTTCGCTACAATCGCCGAGATCAGCTGATACAACAGATCGATAACTGTGTTGATCACTTCAGGCCAGACGTTGCGAAGGGTTGTGAGTAGACCCGTTACAATTGTCGTCCAAGTCTGAATAAGTTCAGGCATCTTCTGCTTGATAGTCTGCGCAAACTGACTGATGAACTGTCGGAGTGCGATACCCGCCACTATGATCAACTCATTCACAGCAGGTCCGAATGCTCGAACCCAGGAAGAGAGCGCTCCCGACAATGCCGGGGCTGCAGCCTCCATTGCCGAGAAGACGCCGACCAATGCCGCCTGGATAGCTGGTGCTGCCGCTGCGATGATAGCTGCTGCTCCTGCAATACCGGCTGCAATGGCGACGAGTCCAGCGCCAATAGCTGGTCCAGCTGCCGATGCCACAGCCAAGAAAGCCGTGATGACGACCGCTAGAGCTGTGAACGCAGTAAGGATGCCGATGATTACCGCACCAAGAACACCAATGGCCAATGCTAAAGCAATCAGACCAGGGGCTGCTCCGATGGCGAGGTACCCCGCCGCAATCAGAACGCCCAGTCCGATACCGATTGCCCAAAGGCCGTTGCTGAGAGCATCCCAGCTGAGACCAGCTGCGTTACTCAACGCGCTCGTGAACAGATTCAGGGCGAATGCCAATATCGTCAACGAAGCGATACCGATCAATGCACCTTGAGCTGCGAATGCCACTGCAACAATGGCCGCGACAACAAGAAGCAGCTTACCCATCGAGCTAAGAATCTCTCCCCAGCTATGGTCGGCCATCTGTACGATCGCCCCGACTGCAATATTCATCGCGATTGCGGTTAGGATCAAAGATCCTGCTCCGACAATAGCAGTTGCTGGCATTAGGTTCGCTATAGCCACAAGAAGTAGAATAACCGCGGACAGACCAACTATACCTTGGACTAGTTTATTAATGTCCATATAGCCCATTACTGCGACAGCGGCCACAAGCATCTGAATCGAGAACGCGAACGAGATCATCATCAACGAAATGGCTGCCATTTTGCCGAGATCCGAAGCGGCCTTGTTCATGAGCAGGACGAAGCCGACCAGAATACCCATCAAGACACCGACCGCGATAACACCTTGGGCAATCACCTTAATCGGGAGGAGGCCCAATGCGGTAATCGGGATCACGAGCATGTTGATGGCGATGGCCATGGCGATCATAGACCCTACGCCCTGGATCATCGTCTTGGAATCCTTAGACAGAAGCTTTGCGGCAGTCGTCATGCCGAGCACCAACACCATTACGGCACCGATACCCTGCCCGACAGTGCTCAGCTTCATAGACCCAAGGATGCCAACTGAGATCGATATCAAGAGTATTGCTACGGACAACGCCATAACAGCACCAATAACGCCTGCGATCTGCATCTTGTTGATCTTCAGCTCGCTGATCTGAGTAAGAGCGATGAGAAGGATCTTAGTCAAGACGCCGATTGCCACGGCACCCTGAATGAGCCGAGGTGCCGGGATCATCGCAAGAATGAACAGCGAACCGGCAAGAATGCCAACGCTGATCGCAATTTCGCGAAGGGCCTTGGCCTTGATGACTTCCTGCATAGACTTCAGCGCATCAGTCAGCGAATTGAAGACTCCAGAGATCGAGTCACCGATCTTGCCGAACTTGTCGAACATTCCACTGAAGGAGTCTGTGGTCTTCGTGAATTGCTCCAGCATGGTCTGAAGGGTCTTAAAGCCCATACCAAGACCTCCGCCGAGCAGGATTCCACTCAAGAGATCAGAGATCGACAGGTCCTTGAGGCTAGAACCGAGACCAGACCAGAATGTCTTGATCATCGATCCGGCGTTGTCAAATGCCTTGCCGACGTTCTTCTTGAACGAGTCGAATGCCTGAGACTCAGAAGCGAACTTCTTGATACCGTCGATACCCTTGGTGAGCCAGTCAATCAGATTCGCGATTGCCTCGACAACAGAAGCGCAGAATTCAACAATGCCGGTAGCTGCGGTGTAGATAGTCCCGCCGACAACACCGAGAGTGTCGAATGCATCAGAGGCTGCCTTCCCGAAGGTAGACAGACCACCTGCTGCGCCATTCGCCTCGTCGCTGAATCCACCAAATATGGACTTGGTCAGATCCCCGAGCTTTCCAAACAGATCGATAACGCCATTAATAAGGTCCCCGAAAGGCCCAAATGACTTCATCATGGTCTTGAAGCTGTTGACGATCGTAGACAAGAAGGTGTTTTTGTTCAGATGCGTGTCGAGGTTGGCGAAAACATTATATAGATCTACACCAAACTCCTTGACCGCCTTCGCCTGAGGCGCAAACGTCTTAGAAATGGTATCACCGGCTCGACCGAAAGCCTTGTCGACCCCGGAGATCGAGTCCTTCATCCGCTTAGTGGATTCAGACCAGACCTCAGCCATCTTGGGCGACGCGTCGTCCCAGAACTTCTTAATTCCCTTACCAGCGCTCTCGACAGCTCCGCCAAGGTGCTTGCCGATGGTCTCGCTGATCGGGAGAATCGAATCCGAGAAAGCCTTAACCTTCTCAGACCACTTGGGTCCGATAGCATCTGCGAGCTTGGTCATGTTCTCAAGGAACCCGGTCCCAAACCCACCGAAGGCAGACTTGATCTTCTCCATCGGACCACCGGTTCCAGAGGCGAAGCCGAAGATCGCGCCAAAGACGTTCGACACTGCGTCGCCGAAAGGCTTGAAGACATTCGAAGTCGCCTTCTTGATTGTCTCGATGAATTCGCCGAGCGGCTTGAGTACAGCCTCGATGACGACTTTGAGTCCGTCGAAGATCGGCGTGATTGTGACGTCCGCAATTGCGTACATCCAGTCGGCAAGCTTCTGGAACTTGTCGACGATCCAGTCGAGGACCTTAGAGAGACCCCCGAGGATGTCGGTACCACCAAGCATCTGACCGAACCAGTCGCTGAAGACGGAGACAATGTCACCAACCTTCGCGGCGATCAGGATCATCGGCTTGATGAAGATGCCAGCCAGGATCGTGCCGATCTTGAATGCTGCCACACCAATCTGGACAATCGCTGACGCGAACCCGATGAGGACCTCAAGAACCGGCGAGAGCAATTCGCCTGCCATTTTGAAGACCTTACCAAGGTTGTTGGCGAAGTCATCGGACATCATCAACCACTGGGAGATCGAGTGACGGAAGTAGTACGAGAAATCATACAGAGCCTTGCCAGCATCTCCTTGGAACGCGCTGAAGAAGCCTTCGCCGATAGCCTTGAGTGGCTTGGCGATAGCGGTCCAGAGTTCACCGAGACCATACCACCATTCCTCCCAACCACCGAGTTCATCCCAGCGGTCGAGAATACCCTGAAGCGCATCGAAGAATGTTCCGATGCCCCCATTCACCACGTCGGACACAGCGGTCCACATGGTGCGGGCGCGTTCGAAGTCGCCGAAGATGGTTCGGAAGATAGAAGCCCATCCCGAGCCCAGAGCTTCGGCAGTCGTGTCGATCAGCTGCGAGAAAGTCTTGACCTTCGTCGCAGCGTCATTGGCCGTCTCAGCGAGCTTCATGATTTCATCAGCCTGCTGCTCCGTGTAACCGGCGCTGAGCAGCTGTTCGCGAGACAAGTCACCAGTGTACTGGGTCAGAGTCTCGATCATGATCTCAGATGTAAGCCATCCATCCTTAAGCGAGTTACGGAACGACCCCGCCTTGTCGATCATCTTGTCGACTTCAACACCGTAGGTACGTGCCGTTCGCTTCAGGGCTTCCTGGAACTGCTCGCCGCCCATACCGGCATTGACGATAGAGTTCCAGTCTTGAAGTTTTACAGAGCCTGTCGAAAGAGCCTGAGACAGCTGGTACATTGCCGTTGCGGCTTGCTCCGAAGTGGAGCCAGACATTGCTGCGACGTTCGACAGACCCTTAATCGCGGCGACCGAATCCTTCAGCCCGACACCTGCAGATGTGAACATACCGATATTGCGTGTCATCTCGGTGAACGAGTAGATGGTCCGGTCCGCGTAAGCGTTCAGTTCGTCGAGAGCTGCGTTGATCGTCGCAGTGGTCTCACCCTTGCTGAACGTATTTGCCTGAATAGTCTGAACCGCGTTAAGCTGGTTCTCGTATTCCCGGAAACCGTCCATGATAGGTCCGAACGTGAACGAGGAAAGCACCGATCCGCCGGCCATAAGGGCCTTGGATGCGATGTTACCCATGGCCACGGAAGCAGCACCCGCGAGCATGGAAAAATTAGTCGACGAAATCTTTGCTGCCGCACCAACATTAGCCGTGGCAGCGGCCGCAGTCGTTGAGTTGTTGACGATGGATGTGTTGACGTTCTTAACGCCATCTGCGATCCCGCCCATTTGCTTCGAAGCATCCTGAGCGGCTTTTCCGACATTGTCAAGTCCGTCAGTCGACTGCTTGAAGTTCATTCCGGACTTCAGGCGATCGACATTGTGGAGAACGCCGTCGACGCGGCTTGTGAACTTCGAATCGTCGAGCTCCAGGGAGACGACCTTATTCTCAATACTCTTACCCATTGATGGCCCTCCCAACCATTAGGTCAATTTCGTCAAATATGGGCTTCATCGCAGGGTTGATATAGTCCTTACCCTGGACGTAGCCACCTTGGCGCGTCCCGTGTCCGTATTGCAGAATGATGGCAATAGGAACTTTGGACACGATATTGGTGTTATACCAAACGATCTTAACGCCTCGCTTGGTCTCCTTGACTTTATACTGCCATGAAGCAGCAGTCTTCCCGGTACCAACCGGGGTGTTGGCCCGGAGGGCCGCCACGCCTCGAGTACCAGCAGTTGCCAATACATCACGAAGCTTCTTGTTCTTGACTTGTGTCAACCATTTTGACATGTCGAACTCAGCGTCGAACTTCATCTCGATCATGACGGCCCTCCTTTCTTGATCAGCCCCAGAGCGTGCCGTTGACCAGCTCGTACTGGAGACATTCGACCGTGCGATAGCCGCAGTAGCCGTCGACGTCGAGCTCGTGTCCGCGGTTTCGCAGGTGCTGCTGGAGAGCAGACACTGTGTCGGGTCCGGCGATACCATCTGCTTCAATGTCGAGACGACGCTGAAGCTCTGCGATTGTGTCAGAACCGTCGTGCGGATCTTCAACCCAGTCCCAGCCAGTACCAGTACGCTCGAAGTACTCTTCGTTGTCTTCATCCTGGTCTTCGATCCAGCCGTTAGCCGGAAGACCCATGGACGCCTGGAGGGCGTAGGTTGTAGCCGTGCCCCACCACTTGTCGGTCAGGCTGTCCGAACCATCTGAATCATCGGAGTCATTTGCGTCAGACCACTTAGGTCGAAGAACGCAGTCGATTCCGAAAGAACGCTGGCGGCGATAAACACCATTGCCGGCAGACTGAGAGCCTGCGTTGGACGGAGAAGTGTTACCCTCGATGGTCTGAAGCCAGCCGTCACCAAGGTTTGCCTCGACGATACCAACATGGTCAGTCAGACCGTCGTGATCCCAATCGAAGAGCACAACGTCTCCGCGCTGCGCGTCCTCGATAGAGACCTTGTCCATGCGGTTCTTTGTGACATCGGTGTTGTAGCTGTAGCCGCCGATTGCGTCGATCTCGCCAGCCATATCAAAACACATACTGACGAAGGCCATGCACCACCAGATGTCTTCAGATGGACCGGCAAGCCAAGGTTGGTTCATGCTCTTAGCGAGCCATCGGCCCGCCTCAGAACCCGGTTCAGGATCGTCCGGAGCATAGTAGCCGAGGCGATACGTGGCGTGCGACAAAACGTCGTCGATCTTACTCATACATTACTTCCCTTCGTAAATCGCTCGGTCTCGGTCCTCATGCGGGTCAGGCCCTGCCGGGACCTGTGCATCAGCAGGAATATCAATCATCCTCTACTCCCTGTTCTAGCCCTACGGGCTTGGTTCATAGCCGCACGCTGAGCTGCGGAAGCCCGGGCGTCCGGCTTTTGACTGTTCTGCTTGGCTGCGGCGAGACGAATCAGCGTCAATAGCCGATTCAAGTTCCACTTGTCACACTCGAATGGGATACCCAGCTGAGTCATGTACCAGTAGATTAGTTCACTGGTCATGGTATCTCGTGGACCTCCATTTGAAGGTGGGTTCCATAGAACTGTCGCCGTAGCATTGTCAGACAAATAGTCTGCTATTTTGACCTGAACGGATTGGTCGAGCCGCTTGACAAAATCTCGAGGGAGAGGGCGGTCCGACATACACTGGATGTAGTACACTAACTCTTCGCCAGTCTGTGGTGGGGTCTCTAGGAATGACCGCTTGTAGACGGATTCCCACTCAGCCACCGCAGACAGGGTATGCGTAAGAGTAATTGTAAACGGCTCCAGTGTAACAAACGTATTACTACGCTCGTCAAACCGCTCCTCTCCCTCAAACTCAAGCGTGAGCGAAATCACGCCAGAAGCGTACGCAGCTCGTTAGGCATGACAAGCGTCGGGGTAGCAGTGCCACCAGCGCCGCCACCAACGCCATACAGCTTGTCGGTGAGCTTCTTGTACTTTGTCGCGTCGAGCTTCGAAGAGTCGATTGTGACGACGGAGACCGGCTGGTAACTGTCCACCTGGACAGGAACAGTCGAGCACTCCCAGGAGAACGAAATCGCCTCCGGGGAGTCGGAGACCGTGTTGTACGCACGCTCGGAAGGAGCCGCGGTCGCACCATAGATGATGTGCAGCAGTTCACCGTAAGCATCACCCTTGGTGTCGTTACCCAGCTTCGTGCAGTAGGAGAACGCGAAGCGTGTACGCGGCTGCTGACCGAGATTGACGCCCTTAATCAGCTGAGCGGTACCGTCACAGATAGCGAACTCGTCGGGGTACGTGTATGCCTCGATCGTGAACTTGAATGACGGAGCCGACATCAGAGTCAAGTATTTCAAATTGTCGGCATAAATATCAGAGGACTCATCGCCCTCCGGAGTCTCTGTGACAGTCTTAAGACCGTTCCAGGCAACTCCCGTGCCGTAGCGGTTCTGAGCGTTATCAAAGGGGAACAGAACGCCCTTGTTAACGCCAGTGTGATAGAAATGGGAGCCCTCTTCGTCCCACTTGATCTGTGCCATAGGATACCCTCCTTAAAGGTAAACCGTGAAGACGAAATGGTTCATTCCGTCCGAGATGTATGTCGTATCCAAAGACGAATACGGGATCTTGAGGATTTCGTCGATCACGTCTGGCTCTGGATCCTTGGTGATGAGAGTGACCGAATATTCCTTAGCACCTTTGTACGGCACATCGGAAGCATGGTCAATTTCTATCTTCGACAAGTGGAAGACAACCGCCGGGTATCCGATCTTCAGGTTCTCTGGAGGCTGGAAATATACCCGGTTATGCTGAACCGCTTGCTGAAGTAGGTGTAGGAGATCTCTATACGTGCGCATACAGACCGCCTAGGTTGATGGTCAGCCGTGGATAGTTCACGCCGATGGATTGTACCTCCCATTTTGAACCCTTCCATACTACGTACTTCAGAGTCTCGAGGTAGGTTTTGATTTTGGTGTCCATCAGGATGCTGATCTCGTTGGTGAGACGGAGGTTGGTGTTGACGGAAGACGAGTTGTCGTTCTTGACATAGAGAATACGAATAGTCCCCTTAGCCGGGAGCTCGACAAAGTCTTCGAGCCAAACACCTTCCTCCGTCTCACGCGTCATCACGAAGCCTAGCTTGCCGCTAAACCTCGACATGAGATCACGCCTTCTTGCGCGAGATCGTCAGGGCCGAGTACGGTGCCGTCAGAGAGCCCGAAAGACGAGTCTCCATCAGGTACTTGTACTGGTTGAAGTCGATGTCGAAGGACTCGGCCATACCGAGTTCCGCACCGGCGTTCGAACCAATGGTGTAGTCGCGAAGGTCGACCACGATAGCCAGAAGCTCGTGGTTGACGCCAGTGATCTCGTGCTCCAGACCCTCGAACTGAGGAACGGTCACGATCTTGGAGACACCAAGTGCACCAGCAAGGGACGCCTCGGTCTCGTACAGGCGACGACCATTCTTGTCCTTCAGGAGAAGCATCTTGACCAGGCGCTTCTTCGCAATGAAGAGCGTCGGAGCGCCGGAGCCCTCAAGCTCGGCCGATGCCAGGACGATGTCGTCCACAAGAGTCTCGTCGGTAGTGTTCGACTCAAGCGACTTGTGGATCGCATACAGGTCGTTCTCCTTGAGAATGGGGCGAATGGCCTCGTCGTCGACACGGTCGGGATCGGTGATCTGGCGACCATCGCCGATGATAATGGCTCGAGCGATTTCCTCGTTGAGCTTACCCTTCATCTCGTTCTTGAGCCAAGAAACGACGTTGAAGTCGGTAATATCGACGATGTCGTCGCGATCGAGCTTCTGCTTCTTGTAGATCGTCGTGGGGGACGTCGTACGGGTCAGAAGCTTGATAACCTCTTCGGTCTTCTTCTGGGCCTTCTTCGCGTAACCCTTGGCTCGGGCCTTGTCGTCACGGATGTCCGCGAGGACCGACTTGATACGGGCGAAAGGAGAGTGCTTGGTTCCGTTCATGACGACAGAAACCCAAGACTGATCGCGGTCGAGAGTAATGGGCTCATCCGTGATGCTCTTAGCATCCGGGAAGAGGTAACCGATGTTCTCAATACCGTAATCGGCGTGCTTCAGCTCGTCGAGAAGGGTGGTGTTGTTTCGCTTGGCCGTCTCAACCAGTTCAGCGAAAGCTGCGTGAGACAGAGTGTTCTCGGGGGCCTTGTCGCCCTCAAAGACATTGTGCTTCATATCTTCCTCGGTTTCTTCGTTGGTCTCTTCGGAGTCTTCAGACTCCCCATCGATGGCTGCAGCAATGAGGTAATTGACAGCCTCAAGCTGCTCTTCGGTGAGTGTAGAAAGGATCTCACCGATGGTCTTGTCCTCATCAGAGGACTCATCTTCGGAGTCCGATTCCTCGGAGCCCTCGAAGTCTTCGTGAGACACATCTCCGTCGCCCATTTTGATGACCGCAGAGTAACCCTCGCCATCGGAGTGAGCCATGGTGACATTCTCGATCGTCGCCTTGGGGTTGGCACCCTTAAGGACGAGCGACACCTCAACAATGTTGCCGTGCTTGACAACGTTGCCGTCCTGCTTGAGGTTGTTCGCAAAGATCGACATAGCAGTAACATCGCCATGTTCAATCAGTTCACGAGCATGTTCGGCCTGCTGAGATCCGTTGAAGAATCCATAGGCGTAAACACCCTCAGCCTTCTTCTCGAGCTGGGCGTGCCCGAGAACGTTAGTCACGTTGTCGTGACCGTGTTGCCAGACGAGAGGGACGACGGCCCCATCGTTCTGTTCAAATGCGTGATGAGAGATGACTCGCCCATCGGAGCACTTGATGCCTGCGACGGTTGCCCACCCGTCGAAGTCGGCGACGTCATTAGGCGCTGCCATTTTGAACCTCCTGGTCGTTGTTAGACCGTTGATCCGCATTTGCGGATGACGTATACGGATTGGCCAACTGATCCGCCTTGGGATCCGTGGACTGCGGCAAGCCGATAATCGACCTGATCTCGTTTGGAGTCATAACCTGGTTGGTGATGAACGTCTGAGCCATCGATGCGATACTGTCGAGTGAAGTTGCCGCGAACGGATCCCTCACGTAGATGATCCGCTGACCCTGAGACCGAGCGGTCTTGGTCAAGAAGACCATAGTTGCTGACTTCGTGATCGTATCGAGGATCGGCTTAACTGTCCGGTTGTAGTAAGACAGGTTAGTCTCAGCGTCGGCCGTACCATTGAACACACTCTCAGTGAAACCGAGGGCGTTATACAGCTGCTCGGATAGGTACTTGACCTGATCAAGCAGGTTGTTCTCGACAGGACGGTTGAGCTGCGTGATCTTCTCAGCTCCATCGACGTATGCTACGCCAATTTCAGAATTTCGAAGTTGCTGCTCAATCGCTTCACGTCGGGTCTCAGCCTGCTGCTGTCGAAGTTCGCCTCGGACCGAATATGGAAGCTGAATGATCAGATCCAACTTCTTACCGAGAGCTGAATTGTCGATAGCATCGAGAGCGTCGAGTTTTCGAGCAAGTCGGTTGGCCAATGAACTGTTACTAGCAGTAACGTCATAGAGCGGACTGTATACGATTGCTGCGGAATTCTTCGAGATACGAATGGTTTCTCGATTACCGCTACGATCGTTATATAGATTCACATCAACTGAGTCAGTATACCAGCTCTCGATTCGTCCAACTCGGAGAGAAAGGACATCGAACGATCCTTCCTCGTTCAGAGCGGTGTCTGTGTCGACTGGAACCAGAGCTGCGCTACCGGTTTCCAGCATCGTATAGACAAGCTCGTAGATAAGAGCATTCGAGGTCTGATCGATGTTTGCCATCAGAGACAAACATTCATTCAGTGAAGAGTCCTTCTCGCTGTCGTACCTACCATTTTGATCTACTTTGACATGACGAATCGGAGTATTCGCAACGTCCAACGCAATCTTGTTGTATAGCGTTTGGACCAGATTTGTAGATCCGATAGAACGGTAGCTAGGGCGATATTCGCTGTAGTTACTATTCTTGTAATGATCTGGGCGATCATGTGCGAACACGTTCCACGCCCGAGCCAACCGTGACATAATACCCATATTACCTCCTCTCGTTAGTTGAAGTCATCGAGTTGCTGTTTGTATGCGACCCACGCGTCCATGAGTGCGGCAACTGAGTCGATCTTAAGATCCATTCGTTTCTTCAAGATCTTCCGGTTGCCGTTAGTGTCCTCAAGGGTGATGGTGTTACCCATAGCCCAGGAGAATAGCTCTTGATCGAAGATGAGCCTTCGGTCTTCAGCCAAACTCTTGAGTTCGCCTAGCGGCACCGACTCAGTTCGCGCACCCTGAATGACTTTGTGGATGCCGTAGGGTCCGTTGTCGGTTGTCCATCTCTCAACGAACTCTCTGGCATTGTATGGATCATACCCGAACGCTCGAACGTCGTACTCGGATCTCAAGATGTATTCGTCGAGATCGTTGTAGACTTCGATCATGTCCAGAATCGTCCCGTCCATGACCTGGAGAGACCCTTCTCGGATGAATGACTCATACTTTGCTCGTCCGGCAGCCGGAAGCTTGTCAAACGTGCGAGTAGTGATGTACGCTCGTGTCTTGACCCCAAAGTCACCAGTGGATAATGGGAACAAGAACGTGAACGCACAGAAGTCATCGCCCTGAGAAAGGTCGGCGCCCATGGCGCATGGCATTTGCCAGAACTCTCGTGGGTTGTGGGGGATCGTTTCTTCGTACTTGAAGAAGTACGTATATCCCTCGCATGGGATGCCGAATCGTTTTGCCAGAATGTCGTTCCTCGCGGAGGGGACATTCTCTGCCCTAGCGACATCTCGTTGGTATGTGTCGTAAGACACAGTCTTACCAAGGTTGGGCTGGGCCTTAATCCACATGTTAGGATCGCCAACCTCAGACACATCGTCCAATCGGTAATACCAGATCGACGAATGCGGGTCGTAGTACTCGCCCTTAAGGATCGAAAGTAATTCCATTTTGATGGAATCCCCGACGCCGTTTCGGACGGTACCTTCGGATGACACTGCAACGATGACCCAGTCGTTGAGTTTCGACGCACCCTGCTCGAGAGCAGAGATGACGTTCTGACGAACATCGCCAGATAGCCATTCGTCGATGGTATTCACCTTAGATCTCAAGCCCTGAAGTTTGTCGACGTTCATTGGGCGAACCTCGAGAAGAGAGTTTGTCGAGAAGTTCTCGATCCCCTTCTTGGTCGGACAGAGCAGAGATCGATTAGCCTTGGCACCAACTGTTGCGTGAACAGTCCCCGCCGACAGGAACTTGAACAGAGGTCCCCGACTGCGTGTGATGGCAGTCCTGAACGGGGACAGTGTTTCCTCAGCCTGAGGCATGGTAGGTGCCGTGGCAATTTGGTGAGTTGTGGTGGGGTCGATAGTCAAGAAGTAGGCATGGATAAAGGCCATGTACATGGACTTGGCCGCACCTCGCGCGACGATAAGGTATTGCTTGTTGACCAAGCGCCGCTTAACGTCGACCTGGACATATCGACCGTTGTGGCCGGTTTCGTCAGGGACGAATTTCGTCACTTTCTCGAAGTAAAACCACGAAAGGAGTGATTCAGCCCATAGCTTGAACGAATCAAGCAAAGTCAGATCACTACCGTCTACAAGGGTCATCTCATTCTCGCAGAAAGCGATGAATCCGTCGATAGCACCGTCGTCATAGAAGTATCTCGGGTTGGCGATCAAGTCGTCAATCCGATTCATCTCCATCTCGATAGTGTGCGATACTGGAATCTCTCCGGCTAGGACCTTTTCGCGGAACTGGGCATAGTACTTAGGTGTGGCCGTGTTGGATAGCGCCATACCTACTTCTTACCGGTTGCGTTCTTAAGGATTGCGTCGAGGTTGAACGACTCCTTAGCCATCTTGGCAATACCCTCATACTCCGTGCCCTTGAGCTTGGAGTCGAGGGCTGCTGTGAGCATGTCGGTTGCCGTCCGGGCAGCATACTTCGTCAGGTTCTTTCGAGCCTCGTCGACGAAGAGATCTGCTGTACTGGCGAGAACACTCCTATTTTGATTCTCGTACTCGCGGAGCTTCTCCTTGAGTTCGTAGTTCTGCTTCTCAAGATTGAGTCGCTTGTTCTGCTCGATCAGATCAGTGGAAGAGAGACGTCGAGGAGCTTCCTTCCGCAGGTCGGCTGGGATACCGCCCTTGGGGACCTTCTGCTTCTCGAGTTCCTTCTGCTTCTTTTCAGCTTCCTTAGCGGCCTTCTTCTCGTCAGCGATTCGCTTCTTCTCGGCGCGCTCGGCTTCCTTCTGTTTCTTCTTGCGATCAGCTTCAGCCTTGCGAGCTTCCTTCAGCTTCTGATTCTCGAGCTTCTTACGAGCCCGTTCAGCCGCCTTCTCTGCGCGAGCAGCCTTGTTAGCAGCGTGCTTCTGGGAAGCAGCCTTGGCGCCCTTCTTGGCAGCGGAAGCAGCCTTCTTAGCCGCGGCGGCAGCTGCCTTTGCGGCCTTCTTGAGTTCGGACTCGTGCTTCTTCCGTTCCTTCTCGGCAGCCTTCTCGGCCTTGGCTCGTTCCTTACGGAATGCCTCGGCGTTGACGGCTTCGCCGATCTTCTTCTTCTCTTCGACGGACCGAAGTCCGACTCCGCCGGAGCTTTCCGTCTTCTTACGAACGCCCCATTTCATGCCGAGGACGCCGTAGTGAGACAGAGTTTCTTCGCTCATGGTTTTCTCCCATCATTGAATGGTCAGTCGCCACTCCGCCTCTTTCTGCAAAGCCTCAACTGCCTTGATGGCGAATGAGGTCTGCGGTGGATCGAACATCAGGCGAACCGAGAAGTTCACGTACTGACGTAAGATCCGTCCAAGAGTCGTAGTGGGATAATCTGCCTCGGACGATAGGTCGCCAACTTCGCGATTCAGCTGAGTCGCGGTTGCCAAAGCATTATCAATGGCGTCCTTAACTTCGCTGTCGAATGAAGTGTCATCCTCCATCAACCCGAGGTAGGTCTTCGTGTCATGTAGAATCGACATTTAGCCTCCTACCATAGTTTTGTATCACCGGGTGATCTCGGATCGAAGTCGTCAAGAGCCAACGCCTTGGTTCCGTAGTGGATTGCATTATGAGTATCTCGACTAACACATATTAGGTTATTGGCGTCCCACATGCATGGGTCGAAATTCTCACACTGACGAGGCGTTAGAGGATTGATATGATGCACTACAATTCCGTCGTGAATCTCGTAACCTGCGAGGCCGAGATCGCATCCAAGATCTCTCGCGATAACTTGGGTGCGAGCCTCTCGCCAAATATCGCTTTGGTAGAAACTCTGATTCAACCATCTGGATCCACCGAAAGTCTCGCCGAAAAATGCTCCATTGAGTGAGAGATACTCGAGACGTTCTTCGAATGTATGTAGGTGGCTGAGTTCGTTATAGCTCCGCATCTGAATCTCCAGAATATACCTTGAAGGCGGCCAATGCTTCCTGAACCAGTTCCTCGGTACGGGCGGCAGACTCAAGCGCCGAAACCTTAGCTCGAGCGAGAGTCGTGTCCGCCTCAAGGCGAGCTTGTTCAAGTCTTTCGCGACTGGAGCCCAACTTAAGGAAATGAATGATCATAGAATTGCTCGCAGTACCGTCAAGAATCTGCTGAGTCGCAAGATCCATGGCAGCACTGATCGCCAATCGTTCAGCTTCCTCGGGAGTTCGAGGAGTTTTGGTCTTCTTTTTGACCATCGCGCGTCCTTTCTTATACTTCGATCTGAGTTTTCGCCTGCCCCAGCCCATGCCCGGAAAGGAGCAAGAAACAGGCATGGAGAACTAAGTGGCCGGGGCAAGCCAAAACCCAAATCGAAATATACCTCCGGGATAATTC